>ERZ1673752.28-NODE-28-length-265529-cov-11.659243_pt1 | contig 265529 bp, 226 predicted proteins | sample MGYA00580195_ERZ1673752 | MGnify/ENA primary metagenome ERZ1673752 (study PRJEB41218, sample SAMN15661744) | gut metagenome | host: Homo sapiens | place: Canada: London | collected 2015-08-20/2019-03-30 | study: EMG produced TPA metagenomics assembly of...
GATGCTGCTCCCGGTGATTATCCGGTGACGGTTAAGGTCACGTATCCGGACGGGAGGACGGAGAACACCACGGTCACGATTCATGTGGCTAAACAGGACGTGGTTTACGATCCGAGGTACCGCAACCCGTCTCCGACCCCAGCTGGTGGGTCGGTAAAGATTCCTTCGCCTCAGGACTCTCACGGCGCACCCATTCCTGCAGGAACGACCTATACCAAGGTTCAAGGTCCCGATTGGGTTTCCGTGTCCGCTGACGGTTCGATTACCGCAAATATTCCGCTAAACGCCGCCCCCGGCAGCTATCGCGTTGGAATCAAGGTGGATTATCCGGACGGCACTTCCGAGACGATATATACCGATATCAAAGTGGGCGCTGTGAAAGCCAAAACCATAATTGGCATGCTGAGCAATACGGGCAGCAGCACCGCAGTCATCCTGCCCGCAGTCATGCTGTTGGTTCTGTGCGGAGCGTCTGCGATGGTGCTCTCGCGCCGGATGCGCAGGCTGGCTTCAGCCGGGAAGCATTGACTAGCGTCCTAGGATATATTGGTCGGATTGGTGCAGGGTTATCCCGGCACCAATCCGATCTTTTTAGGTAGTGTGGCGGTTCGATTTGCCTCCTCAGATAGGAGGTTCTGTGACCCTGCTCGCTCGCAAGACGGTTGTGTGCTGGCGGCTTTATCCGAGGCCAAGGAAGTGGCGCGCAATTTTGCGGAGCAAAATTGCTGGCACTGCGGCGTGGCCTGCAAGCAAATTTGCGCGGTCTAATTCCCGAATTCCGTGTCTTTCCCGGTCATGTCGTTAGAGGACTGGAGCTAAATCTTTTTTCGTTTAATTCTCTCGCGTATAAGATTATCTCTGTAAACCCAGACTGAGAAAGGCGCAAAGTGTCCGAAATCAACGTCACTATTGACGGGAAAGCAACCCAAATTGAATCCACCATCACCGGCGAGGACCTGTACCGCGACCGCAAAGAAGTCATTGCTTACTTCATCAACGGTCAGGCCCGCGACCTGTATCGCGAACTTCACGACGGGGACACAGTCGAAGCCATCACTATTGACTCCGAGATGGGCTTGAACATTCTGCGCCACTCCTGCACTCACGTGATGGCCCAGGCCGTCAAGCAGGTTCGCCCGAACGTAAAGTACGGCATCGGCCCCTTCATTGAAAACGGCTTTTATTACGATTTCGGCGTCGATGAGCCTTTCACCCCGGAGGACTTGAAAGCCATTGAAAAATACATGGCGCGGATTTGTAAAGAAGACCAAAAGTTTGTGCGCCGGGTCGTCACCGAAGAGGAAGGTCGCGCAGAACTTGCCGATCAGCCTTACAAGCTGGAATTGATTGGCTTGAAAGGAACGGATGCAGATAATGACCAGGCTGCTGCCGGGGCTTCGGTGGAAGTCGGCGGCACCGAACTGACGATTTACGACAACGTGCGCAAGAACGGTGAGGTCGCCTGGAAGGACTTGTGTCGCGGCCCGCACGTACCTTCGACCCGACTGCTGAACGGGGTGTTTAAGCTGATGAAGGTGTCGGCGGCATACTGGCGCGCCGACCAGGCCAACGACTCCTTGCAACGCATCTACGGCACCGCTTGGGCGACCAAAGACGACCTGAAAGAATACGTGACCCGCATGGAGGAAGCCGCCAAACGCGACCATCGCCGGCTGGGCAATGAGCTCGACCTGTTCAGTTTCCCGGAGGAAATCGGTTCTGGTTTGGCCGTGTTCCACCCCAAGGGCGCGATGGTGCGCATGGAGATGGAAAACTATTCTCGGCGCCGCCATCTCGAGGAGGGGTACTCGTTCGTCTACACTCCGCACGTCACTAAAGGTCAGCTGTTTGAAACGTCAGGGCACCTGGAATGGTACAAAGACGGCATGTTCCCGCCCATGCGTGTGGACGAGGAATGCGACGACCAGGGCAACGTCACCAAGGAAGGCTTCGACTACTACTTGAAGCCCATGAACTGCCCCATGCACAATCTCATCTATAAATCTCGTTCGCGTTCCTATCGAGAGCTGCCGCTACGTTTGTTCGAATTCGGGACCGTCTACCGCTACGAGAAATCCGGCGTGGTTCACGGCCTGACCCGCGGACGCGGCTTTACCCAAGACGACAGTCACATCTATTGCACGCGCGAACAGATGAAAGACGAGTTGACGAAACTGTTGAACTTCGTGCTGGATTTGCTCAAAGACTACGGTTTGGATGACTTTTACCTGGAGCTGTCCACGAAGGATCCGCACAAGTTCGTGGGCACCGACGAGATCTGGGAGGAAGCGACCAATACGCTGGCCGAAGTCGCCACAGCCTCGGGCTTAGAGTTGGTGCCGGATCCCGAAGGGGCGGCGTTCTACGGTCCCAAGATTTCCGTGCAAGCTCGCGACGCGATTGGGCGAACCTGGCAGATGTCGACCATTCAGCTGGACTTTAACCTGCCCGAACGTTTCGATTTGGAATATACCGCGGCGGATGGCACCCGGCAGCGTCCCGTCATGATTCATCGCGCCCTGTTCGGTTCTATCGAGCGCTTTTTTGGGGTGCTCACCGAACACTACGCTGGAGCGTTCCCGGCTTGGCTGGCTCCGGTGCAGGTACGTTTGGTGCCGGTGGCAGAAGCGTTCAACGACTACTGTGACGACATTGCGAACCGGCTGCGGGCGGAAAATGTGCGGGTAGAGGTTGATGAGACAGACGATCGTTTCGGCAAGAAGATCCGCAACGCCGCCAAGGACAAGATTCCTTTCACCCTCATCGCCGGCGGGGAGGACGCCCAGGCGAACGCAGTGTCCTTTAGGTACCGCGGTGGCGAGCAAAAGAACGGTGTCCCGATTGACCAGGCGATAGCGGAAATCCTGGAGGCCATCCGCAGCCGTAGGAACGATTAACATGACTGACTTACCCGCGGAATCAAGCGAAAACTTCGGTGCGCAAACTGACGGGCTGGAGCGCTTGTGGACCCCTCATCGGATGGTGTACATCGACGATGGGCCACATCGTGACGTGAAAGCGTGCCCGTTTTGCGAGGGCCCGAAAGGTGATGACGAACAGAACCTGATTGTGTATCGGGGTGAGACTTGCTTCGTGGTGATGAACCTGTTTCCCTACAATCCCGGCCATGTTCTGGTTTTGCCTTACCGTCACGTTCCTGACTACACCGATTTGGACTTTGCTGAACGCATCGAATTCGGTGAGCTGACCGCGCATACTATGGAGGTCATTCGCCAGGTCAAAGCCCCGCAAGGCTTTAACCTGGGGATGAATCAGGGCGCGGTCGCGGGTGCCGGAATCGCGGGCCACCTGCATCAACACATCGTGCCGCGCTGGGCGGGGGACGCGAATTTCTTTCCCATCGTGGCGCGCACGAAAGCTGTCCCGGAACTGTTGGGTCAGACCCGCCGGGCCCTCGCCCAGGCGTTCGGCGACTGGCGGCCGCGCGAAATCTGAAATCTCCCGGCACGGGACTTGTGAAACTGCAGCTCAACACGATGAAAACCACCAAGACCAACGCGATGCGACTGCTGGATGGCGCCGGGGTAGCCTATGAAACCTCAAGCTACCCGACGGACGGGGATATCGGCGCACTGCATACCGCCGAAGTCTTGGGTATATCCGCCGAACTCATCTACAAGACCCTGGTGTTGGAGGACGGGCAGGGCGGACACTATGTCGCGGTCGTTCCTGCCGATGCCGAACTGGATTTGAAAAAGACCGCCGCGCATTTCGGCGTGAAACATGTCCAGCTCATCAACTGGCGGACACTGCGAGACGTGACGGGGTATATCCGCGGGGGATGCTCTCCGTTGGGGATGAAAAAATTGTTCCCCACCGTCATCGAGGAAACCGCCGTTTTGCACGATAAGTTCTACGTTTCGGCAGGGTTGCGTGGTCGGCAAATTGTGGTCAATCCTCAGGATTTGGCACAAGTGGTGTCGGCCGGTTTCGCGGATATCGTGCAGTAATCGCTAAAATAGGGACGACTGAGAAATCGTAACCAGAATTTGAACAAGGAAAGAAGGCAAAATGTCTGATCAACTGGCGCAAGGAACCGGGACTGATTTGGTGAAGCGGGGCATGGCTCAAATGCTCAAGGGCGGTGTCATTATGGATGTCGTCAACGCGGAGCAGGCCAAGATTGCCCAAGATGCCGGTGCTGTGGCGGTGATGGCTTTGGAGCGTGTTCCGGCGGATATTCGCGCCGAAGGCGGCGTCGCGCGGATGAGCGACCCTGATCTGATTGACGGCATCATCAACGCGGTGTCTATTCCCGTGATGGCAAAAGCCCGGATTGGCCATTTTGCGGAAGCTCAGGTGTTGCAGAGCCTGGGGGTGGACTACATCGATGAGTCCGAAGTTTTGACCCCGGCCGACTACAAGCATCACATCAACAAGTGGGATTTCACCGTGCCTTTCGTGTGCGGAGCCACTAACCTCGGTGAGGCTCTGCGCCGTATCAGCGAGGGCGCTGCCATGATTCGTTCCAAGGGTGAAGCTGGTACCGGGGACGTGTCCAACGCGGTGACCCATATGCGCACCATGACTTCGCAAATCAACCGCCTGACCACCATGCGTCCCGATGAACTGTTTGACGCTGCTAAAGAATTACAGGCTCCCTATCCGCTGGTCAAAGAGGTCGCGGAAACCGGGAAGCTGCCGGTCGTGCTGTTTACCGCGGGCGGTATCGCCACTCCTGCTGACGCAGCGTTGATGATGCAGCTGGGTTCCGAAGGCGTGTTCGTGGGTTCCGGCATCTTTAAGTCAGGTGATCCGGCGAAGCGCGCGGCGGCGATTGTCAAGGCCACAGCTCGCTACAACGAACCAGAAGTCGTCGCTGAGGTATCCCGTTCCTTGGGCGAAGCCATGGTCGGCATCAATGTTCACGACATTCCTGACGACGCGCGCTTGGCTCAGCGCGGCTGGTAATCCTCGGTATCGCTGAGTTTTGCCGAAACACCAGAGAAAAGGATGACTTTGGAGCAAAATCAATGGCGCGTGGGCGTCTTAGCTCTGCAAGGTTCGGTGGTTGAGCACGTGCGGGCTTTGCACGCGCTGGGAGCCGTACCGGTGGAGGTAAAAGTTCCCTCCCACCTGCAGGATTTGGATGGTTTGATTATTCCCGGCGGGGAATCGACCACCATGTACAAGTTGGCGCGCGCCTTCGATTTATTCGACCCGTTGAAAGCCTTCGTCCACAGCGGAAAAGCCATTTATGGTAGCTGCGCGGGCATGATTATGCTGGCGGACCACATTGCTGACGGAATCGAGGGGCAAGAAACTTTGGGGGGATTGGACGTGGTCGTGCGGCGCAACGCGTTTGGCCGGCAGGTCGATTCAGCGCAAAGTTTCGTCGACCCCGGTTCTTTTGGCGGTGAACAGCCCCTTCCAGCTGTGTTCATTCGCGCCCCCTGGGTGGAATCGGTCGGAGCGGGGGTGGAAGTGCTCTCGACTTGGCAGCAGACCCCAAACTCGGCTCCGCGGGTGGTGGCGGTGCGCCAAGGCCCCTTGCTGGCGACCTCATTCCACCCCGAAGTCACTGACGACCTGCGCGTACACCGCTACTTCCTGGACCTTGTGAAAGCCCAAGCCAACTGAGACGACACCGAAAGGGCGAGGGAATAGGTCATGGACGAGGTTTTGCACTCCGGCGGGCACGACGGAACCGAGCCGAGCACCAGGCCCGACAACGACACCGAAACCTCTATTGACGACTATTTCCTGCGGGAATGGCCCCGGGACGAGGCCGGCTATTATCATCGCCAAGCGGCCCGAGTCGTGGCTTTGAACAGCCGCGATGAACTGCTGTTGCTGCGCGGGCATGACTTTTCAGACTTCGAGCACTGGTGGTGGTTCACCGTCGGGGGCGGACTGGAAGCGGGGGAGGACCCACGCGACGGGGCCGTGCGGGAGTTCTTTGAAGAAACTGGCTACCGCCTCAGTCCAGATGCGCTGGTTGGTCCGGTGCTGCGCCGTCACGCCACCTTCGACTTTCACGCCTTGACTTGCCGTCAGGACGAACTCTTCTTTCTCACTAGGCTTCCCGAGTCGCCCGTGTTTGTGCGTGACGGGTTTACCGCGGTTGAACGGGAAGTTTTAGATGAACTGAAATGGTGGGACGTCGACGCTTTACAGCGTGAAATAGCTGGCGGGGCAGTGGTTTACCCGCTGGATTTGGTTTCCCTGGCTCGCGGATGGGTGCGAGGCTGGGACGGGACCTGCCCAGAAATCAGCGAAGGTACCGTCGGGAAACGCCACTGAGCCGGTTAAACGTTTGGTGCCCGGTCACAAAGACCAGGACTTGCGGTCCATAGTCACGACGTATTTCTGAACGTAGTTCATCAGTCTGACTGGCGATAGAGGCGTGCGCCTGACGTCGCCAGATTAGCAATCGACAGAGTGGTGCTATCCCCGGGGCAGGTTTCGGGCTAAAATTGATGTTTATGCTCGCTTCCTCGCTTTCCGTGTTTGATGTTATCCAAGTCGGTGTCGGCCCTTCCGCTTCGCACACCGTCGGTCCTATGCGGGCCGGTGCGGATTTCGCGGCGCTGTTGCTTGATTCCGGGCAGCCTTTCCAGCGTTTAGAGATTGAGCTCCAGGGTTCTTTGGGTGCCACCGGCCGCGGCCACCTCAGCGATGGCGCAGTGCTGTGTGGGCTCTCCGGCTTCGTTCCGGCTACGGTCCAACCTGGAGCGGTGGCACGTCTGTTAGCTGCGGTGACTCCCGAGGGGTCACTAGTCTTGCCGGGCGGGTTGACGGTTCCTTTCTGTTTTGAACGGGATTTGCTTTTTCGACCGCAGACAATAGCCCCGTTCCACGCGAATTCGTTGGTGATTCGAGCCTACGACGACACCCAGGTCACCTTTTCGAAACGCTACTACTCGATTGGCGGAGGTTTCGTCACCCGTGACGAGGCAGATTTCGGGGAACCCGGGGAGCTGACCTCGCTGGATGAAAGTACCGCCGCAACTACCGTGCCTTACCCGTACAACTCTATGGACGACCTTCTGCAACTGGCGCAAAGCGAGGGCAAATCCCTCGGCGACCTGGTGCGTGCCAACGAGTTAAGCCGCATGACCCGTGCAGAGTTGGGACACGGGCTGGACAATTTGCGCAAGATGATGAACAAATGCATCGATAACGGCTGCGCGAACAAGGAAACCATCCTGCCGGGCGGGTTGTCCGTGCCGCGCCGAGCCCACCGGCTGTTCACTCACTTGCGGGCTCGTGACGGCAAGCCCGGAACTCCCGCAATTTGGCGTAGTTTCGCCCAAGACCCCATGCGGGCGATGGATTGGGTGAACCTGTGGGCGCTGTCGGTGAACGAGGAAAACGCGGCTGGCGGAATGGTGGTGCGAGCACCTACGAACGGCTCGGCGGGTATCGTGGCCGCGGTGGGACGCTACCTGCAGTGGTTTTGTCCCGAAGTAGAAACGAAATGTGGCCCGGCGCAACGCGACTACTTGACGGTAGCCGGAGCTGTGGGCGGAATCATTAAGACGAATGCCTCCGTGGCCGGGGCGGAAGTCGGCTGCCAAGGTGAAGTCGGATCCGCGGCGGCGATGGCTGCGGGAGGTTTGGCGGCGGCTCTGGGGGGCAGTCCCCATCAGATTGAAAACGCGGCTGAAATCGCGATGGAGCATAATCTGGGCCTGACCTGCGATCCTATCGGGGGACTGGTGCAGGTGCCCTGTATCGAGCGCAATGCCATCGCCGCAGTTCACGCCATCAACGCCGCCCGGATGAGCCTGTGGGGAGACGGAACACATCGGGTCAGCTTTGACGAAGTCATCGAAACTATGTACGAAACCGGCTTGGATATGAGCTCGAAATACAAAGAAACTGCCACCGGGGGACTGGCGGTCAACGTCGTGGAATGCTGAGAAAGTTTCGCTCGGGGGGGCGAAATTTGGATTTGTCACGACTGAGGTTCGGGAATTGAGTCGGATTTGCGGTAACCTCAGTTAGACGATTCGAGGAATGTTTTATTAAAATGTCTTCGTTATAGGCGAGAAGTTTAAGGAGATACACCAATGTCGGGTCACTCAAAATGGGCCACCACAAAACATAAGAAAGCCGCCATTGACGCCAAGCGCGGCAAGCTGTTTGCGCGCCTGATTAAGAACATCGAAGTGGCGGCGCGTACCGGCGGAGGCGATCCTGCCGGCAATCCGACCCTTTTTGACGCGATTCAGAAAGCTAAGAAATCCTCCGTTCCCGCGGATAACATCGATCGTGCGGTGAAGCGCGGTTCCGGCGCTGAATCGGGCGGTGCCGACTGGCAGTCCATCACTTATGAAGGCTACGGCCCCAGTGGTGTGGGTTTCATCGTGGAGTGCCTGACCGATAACAAGAATCGTGCCGTGTCCGAAGTGCGTACCATCTTTAGCCGCAACGGTGGCAACATGGCTGATTCCGGCTCGGTGTCCTATCAGTTCGCCCGCCGCGGGGTCATCGAAGTCGCCAAAGTCGACGGCTTGGACGAGGACAAGATTCTTGACGCGGTGCTGGCCGCCGGTGCCGATGACGTGGAAGATGCCGGTGAACTCTTTATTATCGAGACCGAACCGGCGGACTTGGTGGCGGTGCGTACCGCTTTGCAAGACGCGGGGATTGACTACGATTCGGCCGAATCCCAGTTCGTTCCCTCGGTTAAGGTTGACCTTGATCTAGAGGCCTATCGCAAGGTCATGCGCCTGTTTGACGCCCTTGACGACAGCGACGACGTTCAGAACGTGTTTATGAACGGCGATGCCTCCGACGACGTCATCGCGCAATACGAAGCTGAAGAGTAAACAACTTCATGAGAGTTTTGGGCATCGACCCCGGTATCACCAGGTGTGGTATCGGGGTCGTTGACTTTGACACGAGTCGGCAGTGTACCTTGGTTTATGTCGACGTCGTTCGCAGCGACCCGAACACCGCTACTCAGTTTCGGCTGTTGAAAATTTCGCAGGGCATAGCGGAGGCTATCTCTCGATTCCAGCCGGACATCGTAGCTCTGGAGCGTCCTTTCGCGAAAGAAAATCGTCAATCCGTGGCTACCACTATGCAGGCTATGGGCATCGCGATGGTCGAGGCTGCCCGCCGGAGTCTGCCCGTGGCTGTGCACACTCCTTCGGAGGTGAAAGCGGCTGTGAGTGGCAACGGAAGTGCCTCGAAAGCGCAGGTGCAAGCCATGGTGGCGCGGATCCTGCGGTTGGATAAACCTCCGAAACCCGCCGACGCGGCGGACGCGTTGGCCATTGCCATCACCCAAGCTTGGCGCGGCACGGGGATTCTCGGTGCCGGGTCAGACGGAGACTTTAGCGTCAGTCTGAGCGGAAAAGTGAAAACTCCGGCCGGAACCCACTTGACCGCCGCCCAACGCTTGTGGGCGGAAGCGGAAGCAAAAACTCGACGTTCCGGCGCGGTGGATCCGCGGCGGAAGCAGAAACCGCTATAGTACAAGTGTTCGAATTTCTAACCGCGAGGACAACCAGTGATTTCGATAATTAAAGGAGAAGTCGTCTCTAAGAAGCTCGACCGCGCCACGGTGCTGGCGGGGGGACTGGGACTGGAATTTTTTGCCACCCCCAATACTCTGGCCGCTTTAGTTCCCGAAACGGTCGCCACAGTGCAAACCTACCTGGTGGTTCGCGAAGACTCCCTCACCCTCTATGGATTCGCCACCGCCTCGGAACGTGATACTTTCGCGACTTTGATGCAGGTAAAGGGGATAGGTCCCAAGCTCGGTCTGGCCGCCCTGTCAGTGATGAGCCCCGAGGCTTTGGCGGCGGCGGTAGCTAACAGTGACGTGGCCACCTTGCAAAGTATTCCCGGAGTCGGCAAGAAATCTGCCGAACGGATGATTCTGGAAATCGGGGACAAGCTCGGCGGCGTTCCCGGCGTGGCGGCGCCCGCGGGGACGGCATCCGGATTCAATACCTCCACAGTCGTCGAAGCACTGAGCAATCTAGGCTACAGTCAAGCCTTAGCGGCTGAAGCCGTCAGCGCGGTGCAGGCCAGCGACGCCCCAACCGCGTTGCGGGAAGCTTTGAAGTACCTGGGGAGTAGACGTGGCTGAAGATACAGATTTTTCCTACGAACAGCGGTTGGTCGATTCCTCCGCTCCCGATGCGGAACGTGCCGCGGAAGCGGCTTTGCGACCGAAAACACTCAGCGATTTTATCGGTCAGGAAACCGTCAAGACCCAGTTGCAGCTGGTTCTTTCGGCTGCCAAAGAACGCGGCGAGGCCGCTGACCATGTTCTGTTAGCGGGTCCTCCCGGGCTGGGTAAGACGACTTTGGCGATGATTATCGCCGCGGAAATGTCGTCTTCGCTGCGCCTGACTTCCGGGCCAGCTATCGGTCACGCCGGGGATTTAGCGGCAATACTGTCCTCCCTGCAAGAGGGCGACGTGTTGTTTATCGACGAGATTCACCGGTTGGCGCGTCCCGCCGAAGAAATGCTTTACCTGGCGATGGAAGATTTCCGGGTCGACGTCGTGGTGGGCAAGGGCCCGGGAGCAACTTCGATTCCTCTAACTCTGCCGCCCTTTACGCTGGTCGGAGCCACGACTCGGGCGGGTCTACTGCCTGCCCCGCTGCGTGACCGTTTCGGTTTTACCGCGCATCTGGAACCCTACCAGCCCCCCGATTTGGCTCTCATTGTAAAACGTTCCGCCAGTTTGCTGGGTGCTGAAATTACCGAGGACGCGGCCGGTGAAATCGCCAGTCGCTCCCGCGGCACCCCCCGGGTGGCAAACCGTTTGCTGCGTCGAGTCATCGACTTTGCCCTGGTCCACGACCATCCTCGCTGTGACCTAGAGTCGGCGCGCCGTGCTTTGGAACTCTTTGAAGTCGACGAACTCGGCTTGGACCGCTTGGACCGCAGTGTTTTGCGGGCGGTAATAGAGAGATTTGCCGGCGGCCCGGTCGGATTGCACACCCTTGCGGTGTCGGTCGGGGAGGAACCGGAGACGATTGAAGAAGTCGTGGAACCGTTCCTAGTTCGAGAGGGACTTCTGGTGCGTACCAACCGCGGACGCGCCATCACCCCGAAAGGCTGCGAGCACCTCGGGGTCACCCCACCGGCCGAAAATGCCTTGTTTTAGTGGGTATATTTTCCGTTTTTAACCCGCAGGCTTTAGACTTGGAAGGTCGCCTATTTTAAGGAAGGTTTATCTGTGCTGCCATTTCAAAATGCTGCCACCAACGCCCAAAATCCCATCATTACCTGGGTGATACTAGGTCTCGCGTTACTGTTGATGATTGTCTTTATGCGCCGCTCCGGTCAGAAACGCGCGTCTCAGATGGAGGAACAGCGCAAGAGTATGGAACAGATGATGACTCCGGGAACCTGGGTGCGTACCACTTCCGGGTTCTTCGGTAAAGTCGTCGAAGTCAGCGGGGAAGTCATTACCTTGTCGAATCTGACCGGCGAGGAAACCCTGTGGGATATCCGAGCCATCGCCAAAGTGGAGAATCCGAACTTCGGGACAGTCAATGACTCGGATGCTGGTGTGCAGACAGCTGTGGAGTCGTCGGATTCGGAGGGACATTCCGCTCCGCAAGCCCTTGAAACTAAGTCGGACGACTCCGGTTTTGGCTCGAACGAGGACGAAGATTCCCCCCACGGCGAGGACACCGAAACCGACGAGGGTCACACCTACTGACCCCAAAGATTCTTTAGAGAAAACATTGCAAGTTAGATAAAAAGAAGGAAAATCTGTGGCTGCCAAAAAGACTAAGAACAAGGCGTTGCGCACACTTATATTTTTCATCGTGATTGTGGTGGCTCTGGCCGGGACTTTGGTTGGTTCGACCATTTTCTCAAACGGTTCGTTCGCCCCGAAGCTGGCAATCGACCTGGAAGGCGGAACCCAGCTGATTCTCACTCCGAAGAATACGGAAGCTAAGGCCAAGGCCATCTCGGATGCCGATATTGAACAGGCTATTGAGGTTATTCGCCAGCGTATCGACGCCTCCGGCGTGGCCGAAGCCGAGATTGCCCGTAACGGTCAGGAAAACATTTCGGTTGGTATTCCAGGCAACCCCAGTGAAGAGACTTTGGCTTTGATTCAGCAGTCCGCGGTTATGCGTTTCCGTACCGTCCTGCTCAGTGCACCGGGCAACGCTACGAACAATGAAGATCCCCAAGCGCTCTTGGGGCAGCTGACCGGCGCCGCAGCTCCTGCCGGGAAAAACCAGCCGGCGGCGGGAAAAACTGGTGGACAAGAGACTCAGACTACGGTAGGTGAAGGCAACAACACGGTGACGATTCCGCCGTCTGCACCAGCTGAAAAGGGTCAGACGCAGTCTTTGGTGTTCAACTCTACTGATCCCAACGCCACGCCCACGCCGAGCGCCCCGAACCAGACTGCTCCCGCTATCGCTCCGGCCGCTAAGCAGCCGCCCTCCGCGGCGATTCCTTTCGATGAACTCATGAAAGAGGCGGAAAAATATCCCGATACCCCGGCTGGCCAGTCCAACGTCATTAACGACCGGAAACACATCACCGTGCGGGATATGTTCATCTTTAACCACCTGGATTGTACCGACCCGGCCTCCCTCAAGGGCGGCTCGTTGGACGATCCGAAAAAGAACCTGGTGGCCTGTTCTAAGGAAGGCTACGAGAAATACATCTTGGGCCCCGAAGTCCTCTCCGGTACCGACTTGGTTTCTGCGTCTTCCGGGATGGGAACCAACCAGCAGGGTAACGCTACCGGTCAGTGGGAAGTTGCGCTGAAACTCGATGCCGATGGGGCAAAGAAATTCGACGAAGTTGCTAAGGTGTTGTACCCCAACCAAACCCAGGGGAGCAACCGCAATCCTGACAACAACCGTTTCGCGATTGTGCTGGACTCTTTGGTCGTTAGCGCCCCGGGGGTCAACGCTCCGGCGTTTGGTGGCTCGGCATCTATATCCGGTTCCTTGACGCGGGAGTCCTCCGCCACTTTGGCGAACCAGCTCCAGTTTGGTTCTTTGCCTTTGAACTTTGAACAGCAGTCCAAGCAGTCCATCTCGGCGACCTTGGGGGGCGAACACCTGAAAGTTGGCTTCTATGCTGCTATTGTCGGTTTGATTCTGGTCGTGCTGTACCTGCTGCAGCAGTACCACGCTTTGGCAGGCTTGGCGACGGCCTCCCTGTTCCTCGCGGGCGGCATTGTGTACCTAGCTGTGGCTATCCTGTCGTGGTCGATGGGATACCGTCTGTCTCTAGCGGGCGTGGTCGGTTTGATTGTGGCAGTCGGCGTGACCATGGACTCGTTCATCATTTATTTCGAACGTATCCGAGACGAGGTGCGTGACGGCAAGCCCTTGGCCACCGCGGTGGAAACCGGCTGGAACCGGGCAAAGCGCACCATCGTGGTGTCCGATATTGTGAACATCGTGGCTGCGGTGGTGCTCTATGTTCTGGCTGTTGGCGGTGTGCAGGGCTTCGCATTTACCTTGGGCTTGACTACCCTGGTTGACTTGGGAATCATCTTCCTGTTTACCCACCCGATGATGTCGTTGCTAATCAAGACTCGTTACTTTGGTGAAGGCCGGAAGTTTAGCGGTCTGGATCCGCTGCACCTCGGTGCCAGTACTGACCGCATCTATATGCAGTCTGCCTCGACGGCGTCTTCGCCGCGCAAGAAGAAATCTGCACAGAAGGTCGCCGCTCCAACTATTTCTTTGGCTCGCCAAAAGGCCGGTCTACCTCAGGTCGATGAGGAAGAAATCGAGGAGACTTCTGCGACCCCGATTGAGAACACCGAGCCGGAAACTCTCGCGAAAGAACCTGCGGCGGAGACTTACCCGGAAGAACCGGACGACCTCACTTCTGAAACAGCGGAAGCTGACGGGAGCGAGGACACCGCCTCGAAAGACGAACCCGCCCAGGGAGAGGAGGACGCGAAATGATGAGCTACGCCCAGTGGGGTAATGCGCTTTATTCCGGGAAAAAGTCTTACCGAATCATTCAGAAACGCCGGATTCCGCTCACGGTCGGGGCTATTCTGATGGCCATTTCTGTCATCGGTATCGCGATTTTCGGGTTGAATCCTTCTATCGAGTTCACCGGCGGTGCCGAATTTGTGGTCACGAACACGGCACCGAATCCACCCCAGCAACCTGCCTACAACGCGGTGAAAGCTGCCGGACTCAACGAACAGACCAAGGTTGCCCAGATGGGTACGAATGGTTTGCGGGTCCAAACCAGTCAGCAGCCCACCGACGTGGAGCTAAAGATTCAAAAGGAGCTGGCCAAAGCTTATAACGTGGACATTAAGAAGGTCTCCAAGACGTCGATTGGTCCGTCTTGGGGTGCTTCGGTGTCCAAGCAGGCTTTGGTTGGTTTGCTGGTCTTTATGGGCATGATTGCGCTGTTGCTGATGGCGTACTTCCGCACTTGGACCATGTCATTCTCCGCACTGTTTGCGTTGATGCATGACTTCCTGATTACTCTGGGTGTTTTTGCCTACACGCAGATTGAGATTACTCCGGCAACGATTATCGGTTTGCTGACCATCATGGGTTACTCTCTGTACGACACGGTGGTGGTTTTCGATAAAATCCGTGAAAACACCCGTGATATGTTCAACCAGTCGCGTTCCAAGTACAACGAGCTGGCGAACCTCTCCATTAACCAAACCATGGTGCGTTCTATCAACACCTCCATCACCGGTATTCTGCCGGTGTCGGCGATTCTGTTCCTGGGGGCGGCGCTGCTGGGAACATCCACCCTATTGGATATTTCGATGCCGCTGTTTATCGGCATGATTGTCGGTACTTTCAGTTCCATCTTTATCGCCACTCCGATGCTGACGCTGATTCGCGGTCGTTCGCAAGCCATCAAAGACCACAACGCCAAGGTTGACAAGGCTCGCGCCGCCGCCGTGGAATCTGGTGCCGCCACCCTCAACGAGGACGGCTCATTCAAGGAGGTCACGCCCGCCGTGGTGGCCGCTCCCATGGTTCCCGGGCACCATAAGGGGCAGGCTGCACAACCAAAACGGAAGAAGACTAAGAAATGAATACCGCTGTCGACTTAGACCCGCGGCTCGGCGAGATTGTCGCCGCGCATCTGACTTCGATTCCCGATTTTCCCCAACCAGGTGTCCTGTTTCGGGATTTTTCCCCGTTGCTGGCTTCAGGGGAGCCTTTCCAGGAACTCATTTCGGGGATTGCCGAGTACTATCGGGGGCGTGTCAACGCGGTCGCCGGGCTGGAGTCACGCGGTTTTATCCTGTCCTCGCCTCTGGCAGTCGAGTTGAGCGTGCCGATGATTATGGTGCGTAAGGCCGGAAAACTGCCCGGTAAGGTAATTAGCGAATCCTACGATTTGGAATACGGCTCGGCTTCCATTCAGGTCCAGCCGGAAACGGTGAATGGCTTTGAAAACATTTTGGTGGTTGACGACCTGTTGGCGACGGGAGGCACCGCGGCTGCGTCTGTGAAGCTGTTGGAGAAGGCCGGGGGACACGTGTCGGAGATTCTAGTGTTGATGGAGCTAAAGGCTTTGAACGGACGTGCCCTCTTGGGCAATACCCCGTTCCAGTCGTTGTTGGAACTGTAGGTGTGTTTTTCGCGGCCGTTGGGTTTCCTGCCTGGGGAGTTGTTGACGTGGCGGCTGATTTTGGAAAAAATCCAGGTCACGCCCGGTGCGACTAACGCTTATCGGGTAAAACAATTAGAATCTCTGTATGGAGCAAGCGCCGGAGATTGTCAACGAGCCCAGTGAGAATACTGGCGCTTTGCGGGGTTCTTTGTTCCGTTTAACCCGCACCCGCGGTTCGTACCGTGAACTGGAGCCCGTGTTGCGAGCCGTCAAGGAAAACCACCCGAAAGCTGATTTTGCCCTGTTGGAGCGGGCTTATGTGACTGCTGAACGCTACCACCGGGGTCAGTTTCGCAAATCGGGGGAGCCCTACATTACGCATCCGGTTGCGGTCGCGACAATCCTCGCCGAACTGGGCATGTCGGAAACGACGGTAGCCGCGGGGCTGTTACACGATACGGTTGAGGATACTGATTATTCTTTGGAGCAATGCCGGCGTGATTTTGGTGAGGACATCGCCGCTTTGGTCGATGGGGTTACCAAGCTCGACAAAGTGAAGTACGGTGATTCTGCCCCAGCCGAAACTATCCGAAAAATGCTGGTCGCGATGGCAAAAGACATCCGGGTCCTGCTCATCAAACTCTCTGACCGTCTGCATAATGCGCGTACTTGGCGCTATGTCAGTAAAGAAAGCGCGGCGCGTAAGGCTAAGGAAACTCTGGAAATTTATGCTCCGCTGGCACACCGGATGGGACTCAATGCCATTAAATGGGAGCTGGAGGATTTGGCTTTTAAAACCCTCTATCCTCAGATTTATCAAGAAATCGATAAGCTTATTCAAGAGGCCGCGCCCCGGCGGGAGGAACAGCTCAGCGCCATCATCCAGACTATTGAAGGCGACTTACGGGAAGCAAAGATCAAGGGGACAGTGACTGGGCGCCCGAAACACCACTACTCGATTTATCAAAAGATGATTGTGCGCGGCCGCGATTTCAACGATATCTATGACTTGGTGGCGGTACGTGTGCTGGTGGAATCCGTGCGGGATTGTTACGCCGTGCTGGGGCTGATGCACTCGCGATGGTCTCCGATGCTGGGCCGGTTCAAAGACTATATCGCGATGCCTAAATACAACCTGTACCAGTCGCTGCACACCACGGTCATTGGTCCCAGAGGAAAACCGGTAGAGATTCAGATTCGCACCTATGAAATGCACCGCCGAGCCGAATTCGGGATTGCCGCCCACTGGAAATACAAGGAAAACCCCAACGCTAAATCGCTGAAAAAGTCCGAGGGTGGCAAAGTTTTAGACCTGGAAAATGAGATGGGCTGGCTGCGCCAATTGGTCGACTGGCAAAAGCAAACCCAAGACTCAGGGGAGTTCCTAGACTCGCTGCGTTACGAAATCAACTCTGCACAGGTTTATGTTTTCACCCCGAAAGGCCAAGTCGTGGTGCTGGCTGCCGGATCCACCCCGGTGGATTTCGCCTATACTGTACACACCGAAGTGGGGAATAAGACAGTAGGTGCCAAAGTCAATGGCAAGCTGGTGCCGCTGGAGTCGAAACTGGAAAACGGCGACACGGTGGAAATTTTCATCTCCAAGTCTCCCGGTGCGTCCCCCAGCCGGGATTGGCTGTCCTTCGTGGCCACCCCGCGCGCGAAATCAAAGATTAAAGCCTGGTTTTCAAAGGAGCGCCGCGAGGAATCCATCGATAAAGGCCGCGAAATCCTGGCGAAAGAAATCCGCAAACAGAAACTGCCGATTCACAAAATCGCCAGTCACGAATTTTTGGAATCGGTGGCAAACCAGTTGGGATTACCCAACGTCGATACCCTCTATGCGACCATCGGAGATGCCCACGTCAGCGCGCAAAACGTGGTGGAACGCCTGCTAAACTTTACCGGATCCCTGACGGAAGACGATGACGAGGAGGTTTTGGCGGAGGAAGAAGCCGTCCCCACCCACACCCCTACGACCGAATCTCGGGCTGGGGGTTCCGGGGTGTTGGTTGACGGTCAGGACGCTGATGACCTGTGGGTTAAGCTGGCAAAGTGCTGCACCCCGGTTCCCGGAGACGACATCATGGGATTTGTGACGCGGGGTCACGGGGTTTCCGTCCACCGGGTGGACTGCGTGAATGCCAAGAATCTCCGCGTGGCTCAACCGGAACGGGTCACCGCCGTCACTTGGGCGCAACACGCCAGGACCCCGTTCCTGGTACAGGTGCAAATCGAGGCTCTGGACCGCGGGGGGCTGTTGAGTGACGTAACTCGAGTCCTCACCGACAATCACGTGAACATTCTCTCGGGCAATATTTCCACCACCCGCGACCGGGTGGCGTATTCGCGGTGGTCTTTTGAGCTGGCTGAGCCTTCCCACCTGCAAGACATTCTCAATGATCTGGGACGCATCTCAGGGGTTTATTCCGCGACCCGCGTGACTCCCGGAAAAAACGGTGCCTTAGAGCCGACCCCGCAGTCTTAGAGGGCGGGGAAACTCAGAAAAGTACTGGCCTAAGGTACAGCGGGGGCGTTACTCCGCCGCGGCTTTCCGAGCCTGGTCAAGCCAGCCCTTCCGGGCCTGCAGATCCTCTTCCAGTTTCTTGGTGTCCTTGCCATCCTGTTTCGCGGCGGCAATTTCGGCTTCAAGTTTGGTGATTTTCTCTTCGAGCTGACCCACTAGCCCCTCAGCGCGAGCTTTCGTTTCCGGATTGGACTTGACCCACGCCTCATTTTCGGCTTTTGCAATCGCCTGTTCCACGGAACGCAACCCGTTTTCCAAGCGCTGCATATCGCCGCGGGGGACCCGCCCAGCTTCGTCCCATTTATCCAACAGGTCGCGGAACTTCGCCTTGGCGGTTTCCAAGTCTTTCACCGGCATTAGGGCTTTCGCCTGTTCCAGCAGCTTTTCCTTGACCTCAAGGTTGGCTTGTTCTTCCGTGCTGGTCTTAGCGTTGTCAGCGCTACGGGCATCAAAGAAGACTTGCTGAGCAGCGCGGAAACGCTCCCACAGAGCGTCGTCGTCTTTCCGGGAAGCCCGCCCGGCCGCTTTCCATTCCGCCATCAAGTCGCGATAAGCCGCGGAGGTTCGCGCCCAGTCAGTCGAGTTAGCGAGTTCCTCGGCGCGTTTAATCAGGGCTTCCTTTGCGTTTCGGACTTCCGCCCGCTTGGCGTCGAGCTGCGAAAAGAATGACTTGCGGTGCCGGTCAAAAGACGTGCGGGCTGCCGAGAAGCGTTTCCACAAGGCGTCCTCGGTGGCGCGGTCGATACGCGGTCCCTTGCGTTGGGAATCTTTCCACGATTCCAGCAGTTCGCGCAGGCGTTCTCCGGATTGCTTCCACTGGGTGCGTTCCGGGTCTTGGGCGGCAATTTTTTCGGCAGCCTCCACAATCTTGTTGCGCGTCTCGAGGGCTTGTGCCTTGGCGACTTCGCGTTCCTCAGCCAGCTGTTCCTTGCGTGCCGTGCCCAGCTCCCGCAGTTTTTCAACGCGAGAACGCAGCCCAGCCAGGTTGCCCACCACCATCGGGGACTCCATTGCCTTGTCCAAAGACTTCAACGTGGCATCAATATCATGCGCCTTTAACGTGGCCAAACGTGCTTGAGCCAAATCGACCTGGGCTTGCAAATCTAGGAAACGGCGCACGTAGAGGGCAAAAGGCTGTTCTGGAATGCCGTCTGCGTATTGGCCGACTTCCCGTTCTGTATCTCCGTCCTTGACGAAAACGCGCCCCTCCGCGTCGATACGTCCATATTGGGCAGCCTCATCCATAGCGATTTTCTCAACAGGTCCCACGGGTTTGTTTTGATTGGTACTCTCAAGGTGTACCGGGGTAATCTGCGCGGTTTTTTCAGTAGCTTGGGGCGCGGATGCCGCGGGAGTTTCCTTAGCCGGGGTTGGTTCGGGAGCTGCGGGAGTTTCCTTAGCCGGGGTTGGTTCGGGAGCTGCGGGAGTTTCCTCAGTCAGGGCAGATTCGGGAGCCGGAACCGCTGGCGTTTCGTTCTGGGGTTCGCCGCCTGTTTCAGCTGCAGTCTGGGCAGGTTCGGTTGAGGTTTCACCAGGTTGGTTTTCCTGCGGTTCCTTGATTTCGCTGGTGTTAGATTCCTGTTCAGACGTGGCCATGAATTTTTCCTCCTGACGGGGTTGGTGCCGCGGCACGTTCCGTTCGCGTTGGTAAGTATATTTCCAGGATTACTTTACTTGAAAAGACACGTATTCGGGAAACTGGGCGAAAGAAAATTCGTGATGCAAAAAATCAGTTAGCCTTGAACTATGGATGTGTTACGGATTGTTTCGCCGATTTACGGTGAAAATTGCTATGTTGTGGTCACTGCGAACAAATCCGCTTTGGTTATTGATCCCGGCGCGAAAACCGCCGTGCGTATCAAAGAACTTCTGACTCAGCTCGATGCTGAACTGGCTGGGGTCTTGCTGACTCACGGCCATGCCGACCACCTGTGGAACACGGCTCAGGTGGCTGCCTATAACCCCCAGGCCCCAATCTATTTGGCGAAACCGGATCACTTCTGGATGGATGCTCCCGGTCCGGGGGTTCAACTGGGGGTAGATAAATACTTCACTGAAATGGACGGGGCGTGGCAGCCCGTCACGGTGCAGGCCCCGCCCGATGCACTGTTCTCTGGCGGAGGAGCGCAAATTATTCCCGATCTAATGCTGCGTGCCCTGCCGGCTCCGGGTCACTCGCCCGGATGCACGATGTTCTTTGGTGCTGCGAAAGGTGAAGATCACGGTCAGGGCCTCGGTTTTGACGGCCGCGACAACCAGGCATTTTGTTTTTCCGGCGACGTGATTTTCAAAGGCTCGATTGGCCGCACCGACCTACCCCATTCTGACCCCGAGGTGATGACGGAAACCTTGCGAACCCTCAAAATCAGCGTCAACCCCGACACGCTGCTGCTGCCCGGTCACGGGGAGACAACCACCTGGGCGGCGGAGCTCGCGAACAACCCATTTCTGAGATGACTTGGGAAAATGAGAGAATATGCCCATGATGACATCACTGTCAGGTTTTCCTGAGTTCACCCCGGAGGAAAAAATCCTTGAGGACGAGTTAATTTCTCGTTTGACCAGGGTGTTTGAACTGCACGGTTTTTCTCACTTAGAGACGCGTGCCATCGAACCTCTCAGTGAGCTGGAACGCAAGGGAGAAACCTCCAAAGAAGTCTACGTACTGTCCCGGTTGCAGGACAAGGAAGGCAAAGAGGATCGCAAGAACGGGTTGCACTTTGACCTGACGGTGCCGCTGGCTCGTTATGTACTGGAAAACTCTCACCTGTTGCGGTTCCCCTTTAAGCGTTATCAAATTCAAAAGGTGTGGCGCGGCGAGCGTCCCCAGGAGGGTCGCTTTCGCGAGTTCGTTCAGGCCGATATCGATATGGTGGCCGCGGAAACATTACCGCCCCAGTTTGAGATTGAAGCCCCGCTGATTATGGCGCAAGCTTTGGAATCCCTGCCGATTCCCACCCCGGTGGTACACGTGAATTCCCGCAAGATTTTGCAGGGCGCCTGCAACGCCTTAGGTATCACACAAGTGGACGAGGTTCTGCAAGTCATCGATAAACACGACAAGGTGCGTCCCGAAGACTTTACACAAATGCTGAGTGAACTCGGGCTCGATACGTCCCAGGTGCAGACCCTGGTGAGCTTGGCGGACATTTGCGGTGCCGATGAAGAAGTTATCCAACAGGTACGCGACCTAGGACTGCACGATGACGTATTGGAGGAAGGTCTGGCGGACGTGGCGCGAATGCTGCGTAGCGTTCCCGACCACGAGCGCGGCAACGTGGTAGCGGACTTTAAGATTGCCCGCGGGCTCGATTACTACACCGGCATGGTTTACGAAACGTTTATCACGGGAGCTGAATCTTACGGTTCTATCTGTTCCGGAGGCCGCTACGATAACTTGGTTTCCCAAGGTAAGCGCCACTTTCCCGGGGTGGGGATGTCTATCGGTTTGACCCGGCTCATCTCGATTATTCTGGCTAATGATTGGGCGAAAGTGTCCCGCCCGGTTCCGACCTGTGTTTTGGTTGCGGTGGATAGCGAGGAAACCAGGGGACAAGCTGAGGCGGTGGCTTGGCAGCTGCGGGCCCGCGGTATCAACACGGAAGTCAGCCCCACCGCCGCCAAGTACGGCAAACAAATCAAATACGCCGTGACTCGCGGCATCCCTTACGTGTGGTTTGTGGAATCCGGGGAAGTTAAGAACCTGATTAACGAAACCCAGGAAAGTGCCCAAGCCGACACGTTCACGCCCGCCCCCGACCTTCTGAAACCGCAGGTGATTGCCAACTATGAGTGAATCGCCGGCGGTATCTTTGGATGAGTTGGCTGGGCAACTGGAGGACCTGAAATTTGGTTTTCCAGCGGCGCAGGCTCCTGCCGTAAAGCTGCGAAACACGGCAGTCTCCCGGCTTCGCGAGCATTTGCGCGCGCGGGGTACTGACCTGGACGGTCCCCTTGTAGCGGTACTGGCCGGTTCTACCGGGGTAGGCAAATCGACGCTCCTGAACTCTTTGGTCGGTGCGCAAGTTCCGACTTCCGTGAGGCGTCCCACGACTTTGACCCCGGTACTTGTGTACCATCCTGACGACGAGTTGTGGCTGGCGGCAGACCGTATCTTGGGAGGATTTGAAAAGATACGTCTGTTAGACGATGATGCCTGGGACGATCCCGCCGTCGCGTCTGCCGTACCGGAACGTGTGCCAGCAGGGGAGGAGGCTGCGACAGCACCGGCGCCGCAGCTTATCTTGCGTTCGACTCCCAAGATGCCTCCGGGAATGTGCCTCATCGATTGTCCCGATTTGGATTCCTATTTGGACACGAACCGTGAATTGGCTCAGCACCTGTTGGAAGTTGCTGACTTGTGGATTTTTGTGACTACCGCCAACCGTTACCGGGACGAGCCGGGGCTGGAACTGTTGCGGAAGGCTGCCCGGCGTGATGTCGCTATCGGTGCGGTGCTGAACAGGGTCACACAAGGTTCCCTCCTGGCGGCTAAGCAGGATCTCAGCGCGGAAATCTCTGCTAGCAACCTAAAAGATGTTCCGATTTTTGCCATTATGGAAACTCAGATTGCTGACGGAGAACTGCCCGCCGAAGATTTAGTTTCCCTGCGTAACTGGCTCGATAACCTGGCTGGTGACGCCTTGATGCATTCTGCCATGGCGCGTCAGACCCTGTTTGGGTCTCTGCATGAAGTCCTGGATTTGAGCGAAAAAGTGTTCGATGCCGCCGCCGCTGAGGGACAAATGCGCAGTGATGCCCAGCAAACCGTGGAACAGCTGGAACAGCAACTGCTGGAATTTGTCGATGCCCAGATTGTGGCTCCCACCTGGTTCCAAGGTGAGCCTGCCGACCTTTTGGAGCCCTGCGTGCGCTGCCAACTCGAGGAGTACCAAGCTGAAAACAGATGGATACGCCAGCGGCTGAAATGGAAAAATGTCTGGCTCAATCAGCAACCCCAACCCAATGCGGCACTGGATGCTGTAAAGCGGGCGGTGGCGAGCAGCGTGTCGAACCTCGACTTTCAGATGGAGCAAATGATTGCTGACGCTCTCCAGGACTCTGTATTGCCCGACTCCGGTCAGATTGTAGACGAAACCTCACAGCCCTTGGACGGTAGCGAACTCTTAGAGCAGCGGTCTCTGACCCCAGCGGAATGTTGCCGCCAAGCTGGCTGGAATCGGGATGAGAAGCTCTCGACAGACGATGCCCAGACGCTTTTCCTATCGGTTCTCTTTGCCGGAATGGCCTCGCCCGAAACTTGCCAGTTCACCAGGGTTGACGAGCTTTTGGGAGCTTTTTTTGATATCTCGACACGTTTGCGACTGCGGTCGTGGAGCCGATCCACGCTTCGCCGCGGGCTGCACGCTCGGATCAACCAGCGCATCGCAACCTTGCGTCAAAGCATTCCTGATTCCGACAACTCTGAACTAATCGCCGCGGGACGAAAAACGCTGCGTACCCTGCGAGAGGAGTGGTCCTAGTGCCGCGGAATAATCCCGAACAACGCAAAACTCGAATGCAAGCAGCCCTGCACCGCGCGGCGGAGTGTCTCGATGTCGTTCAGGGAACGTGTGGCTCCGAAACGTTCCTGGTTCAGGCTCGCGAAGATTTACGCCGTTTAGAGGACCAGCTAGAACGCCGGGATGCCTTAGACCCCCGAGTAACCGTGATAGCGGTAGCCGGACCGAGCGGCACCGGAAAATCCACGGTGGTAAACACCTTGGCCCGTCGCAACAACTTGGTGCCAACGGGGATGCACCGACCGACCACAACTGAGCTGGTGGCCTATGTCGACGCGGAGGTGACTGCCGCACCGTTTTTAGAACTGAGCGGAATTCCGCGCAGTGTCAGCGTAGAGTTTTGTACCACACGTTCCAATCCACTCCGAGACAGTTTGGGAATGGTAGGCGAGGGTCACCAGGTACGGTCGGCTCTTACACAGTGCGGTCACCCGATTGTGGTCGAAGTTCCCGATACACTGCTGGTTCCGGAACTGACCTCGGCAGCGTCCCAGGTCCTGGACACGGCGGATCTCATCTTGTGGACTACGGATTCCCAAAAATATGCCGATGCCGCTTTCCATAGCCGAATTTCGGCATTCCCACGCCACCCGAACTCGTACTTTGTCCTGACCCACACCGAGGGCTTGACTGAGTCTCAGCTACAAACCCTGAACCAGGAGCTGGCCGCCATTGCCGAACGGATAGGGGTCAGTCCTGAAATTTTGCAGATTTCGCTTTACGATGAGCCCAGTTTGGCGCGATTCCGCGAAACGGTAGCCGAGTTGTCCCACGCGCCGGAAGCCCGCTGGAGAGGCGAACAAGCGGCGATTCATCATGCCGCCACGAAGCTAGGCCAAGATTTGGAACTGGATGTGACCGGAGAGTCCTCAACGCAGCCCGTTCAGGCTTCGTCTGTTGCTTCGCCGCCGTCTCCTGCCGAAACAAAACTGGTGGACCAGGTGACCCAGGTCAGCGGTCTGCCGGCCGTGGAAGCGAACTTTTCCAAACAATATCTGAGGGCGGGAGGCTTTTGGACGCTGTGGCCGGTGCTGAACTGGTTGGCGGGAATCAAACCGTTGGTACATGTCAATCAGGATAATTCGACCACGCCCGGCGAACCTGAAGCGGACAAACCCGTCGGCCCTTCTGCGGCCCCCTCCCCAGAACAAACCGCCGACGAGAGCGCGACCCCAGCCGTAGCTGACTCCACTCCAGACCCAGACCTTCCTTCGGTAGCCCCGCAAGCCGACTCGCTCAACCGTTTCTTCCCCCGCGTCAACGTGGCAGGAATTACCAGCGCGGCTCGCACCTACGCGGCGACCGCCAGTGCGCACCGCCCGTCCAAATGGGTGGACTTTGCCCAGCTCAAGGCCGTGGAACTGTCCGGAAACATGGTCAGCGCCCTCAACCTAGCTTTGGAATCCTGGAAATTCCCGGCTCGTCCCGCCCGGACCTGGTGGCGGATTTGGCGACTCGGACATTGGTTCTGGTTAGCTGCGTTAGTGGTGGGACTGCTGTGGAGTCTCGTTGCGGGGGTGGCGTTCCTAGGCGGGGCTGGCACCAGTGCGGCCGTGTGGATGGTCGGACCGGTGCCGTTCCCTCTCCTGGTCTTGGTTGCCGCAGTTGCGGGCACCCTGGTGTGGAGTCTGGTGGGAGCCAAGATACTGCACTGCGGGGCACAAAACTACGGGAGAGAATGTGCCGACAAATTCCGCTCGCTGATTCAGGAAGTGACTCGTCAGGGTTTCCTGGTCAAAATGAACCAGAATTTGGATTTGTATCCCCAGCTGTCCGAACTGGTTTCAGAAATGCGTTCGCGAGACACCCAATCGCGTTAGCTTTCGTCTCACCCGTTCAAGGAACAGCTTCCAGGGTTTCCCCTCAGCTCAGATAGGCGTTAAACTTTAGAGAGCCCACTTCTGGGAACGGGGTGTCGCACCCCGATTGACTTGAGACGAATTTTCAAAGGAAGGCATAAGTTGCTGCGAACTCACAAATGTGCGGAATTGAACCTGAAACACGATGGTCAGACCGTCACCCTCTGCGGTTGGGTGGATCGTCGCCGAGACCACGGCGGGGTAGCTTTCATGGACTTGCGTGATGCCTCCGGAATTGTCCAGCTGGTCGTCAGTGAAGAAGTGGTCCGGGAAGTTCGTAACGAATACGTGCTCAAGGTCACAGGCAAGGTGCGCAAACGCCCCGAAGGCAACGAAAACCCCGAAATCGTCACCGGCGATATTGAGGTTATGGCCGATGATGTCGAAATTTTGAACTCCTGCGCGACGCTGCCTTTCCAAGTTTCTGAACATGCCGAGGACTCCAATGTCGGTGAGGATATCCGGTTGCGTTACCGTTTCGTTGATCTGCGCCGCCGTCAGCTGCACGACAATCTAGTGCTGCGCTCGCGGATTTCTCAGATTGCCCGGCGGGTTATGGAAGAACACGAATTTATTGAGATTGAAACCCCAACTTTGACGCGTTCCACCCCGGAAGGGGCGCGAGACTTCGTAGTCCCGGCGCGGATTCGGCCCGGTTCGTGGTACGCCTTGCCGCAGTCGCCCCAGCTGTTTAAACAGCTGCTGATGGTCGGCGGTATGGAACGCTACTTCCAGTTGGCTCGCTGCTACCGTGACGAAGATTCCCGCGCTGATCGCCAACCCGAATTTACGCAGCTCGATTTGGAAATGAGTTTCGTCGACCAAGACGATGTCATCGAGGTAACCGAACACCTGCTGAAAGAGATTTGGAAAGTTATCGGCTACGACCTGACCACTCCGATTCCGCGGATGCCTTTCCAGGAAGCCATGGACCGTTTCGGTTCGGATAAACCGGATTTGCGTTTCGGCTACGAACTCGTTGATTTGACCGAATTCTTTAAAGACACCCCGTTTAAGATTTTCCAAGCACCCTACGTGGGGGCAGTGGTCATGCCCGGTGGCGGTTCCCAGCCGCGGCGTACTTTTGACAAGTGGCAGGAATGGGCGAAAGCCCGCGGTGCGAAGGGTCTGGCCTACGTGACCTTGGACGAAACAGGCGCAGCAGGCGGTCCGGTGGCCAAAAATATTTCTGAAACGGAAAAGGCCGGTTTGGCCGCTGTCACTGGAGCCCAGCCGGGGGACTGCATTTTCTTTGCCGCCGGGGACAAGACCGCTTCGCAGACGTTGTTGGGGGCAGCTCGCCTGGAGATTGGTAAGCGCTGCGACCTCATCGATGAGAAGGCGTGGGCTTTCACCTGGGTTGTGGACGCGCCGCTGTTCAAGCCCTCCGGCGAGGCAGAAGCGGAAGGCGACGTGGCGCTGGGCCACTCCGCTTGGACCGCCGTCCACCATGCGTTCACTTCGCCGAAGCCAGAATGCCTCGATACTTTCGATACTGATCCGGGCAGTGCTTTGGCTTATGCGTATGACATCGTGTGCAACGGAGTGGAACTCGGCGGTGGTTCCATCCGTATCCATCGCCGTGACATTCAGGAACGGGTGTTCAAGGTCATGGGTTTCTCGCAGGAGGAGGCGCAGGCACGCTTTGGGTTCCTGCTTGACGCTTTCAAGTACGGCGCTCCGCCGCATGGTGGTCTGGCTCTGGGATGGGATCGCATCGCCGGAATGCTGATAGGTTCCCCGTCTATTCGCGACGTTATCGCTTTTCCGAAGGCTGGCGACGGTTTAGATCCGCTCACCGGCGCGCCCGCCCCGATTACGGACGAACAGCGCAAAGAAACCGGTGTGGACTACGTGCCGGAAGACGACGAAGGTGAGGAAGGCCCCGAGGAAGCCGAGGACAGCGAAAAAACGCTGTAAAACCCTTCTGAGGAAAAATCACCGCTAGTTTTATCTCCACAGCCAACTGACCCCTCTAAAATGGATGGGACAGTCGGTAGCGTTTCACCAAGGGGGAACTATGAGCGCAAAAATTTTTGAACTGCACCCGGAAAATCCACAGGCTCGTTCTTTGAACCAGATTGTGGAGATTATCCAAGACGGTGGCATTATGGCGTATCCCACAGATTCGGGGTACGCGCTGGGCTGTGCCTTGGCAAACGGGGCTGGTCTGGAACGTATCCGGAAAATCCGCCAGCTCGATGACAAACACCATTTCACCTTGGTGTGCCACGATTTCGCCCAGTTGGGTCAGCTGGTGATGGTGTCGAATTCTCAATACCGGATGATTAAATCGCTGACTCCGGGGCCGTACACGTTTATTTTGAAAGGCACCAAGGAAGTTCCGCGCGCCACGCTGAACAAAAAGAAGCACACCGTGGGCGTGCGGATTCCCGCTCACAAGGTCGCGTTGTCGCTGGTAGAAGCCCTGGGGGAGGCTATCTTGTCCTGCACCCTGCTGTTGCCCGGAGAGACGGAACCTATGAGTGATCCGGTTGAGGTTATCGCTAAGCTGGGGCACCTGTTGGATGTTATCGTCGATGCCCCGATTGGTTCCGACCAGGCGACTACCGTCATCAACATGGAGGACGATGTTCCGGTGGTAACCCGGGAGGGCGCTGGTCCGGTTGATTTCTTGCAGTAGGTTATTCGCTAGCGTTCCCGGCGGTGTCGCTGTGCTGAGGTTGCACAAGCGCGGGTGAGCCGTTTGTTGCGCTGGGATCGGGAGATTCCGGAATCTCGTCGGTCCACACCAAATCAGGGTCTTGCGATTTTTGGTCCGGGTAAGGCTCCAGCAGGGGAGAGAGAAACAGCCGGCTGAACAGCACGTTGAGCAGCACCACAATCACCAGAGCAAAAGCCGACTGTTTCACGGGCATAGCGTTCATGGGCAGGAAAGCCAGGAAAATCGCCAGGTAGACCACAGAGCGGGTCCATAGCGCGCCGCGGGTTTGGGTCAACTCGTTCAACAGCGGGTCGTCGTCTAAATCCGCGAGTTCCTCAGGCAGGTGGCGTTTTGATCTGTTCATGGCATAGAACTGGTAATCCAGGGACAGCGCGAAACCGAAGCCCGCCAGCAAAACTGCCACGTTAGGGTCGACCCCTCCGGAACGCGCCAGTTTGGGCAGGAAAGCGCCCCAACCGTCTTGGAACACTAAAGCCGTCAGTCCCAAAGCCACCAACAGGTTCAAGGAGTTCAGCAAAGTCGCCCACAGCGCTGCCCAGGCACGCCTGGTGGCTCGCAAAATGACCAAGAAAGTCGCCAACACCATAACTACAGCCAGCAGGGGGACGAACCTGATTAGCTGGGCGGCAAAGTCAACTTGGTTGGCGGCCTGGCCGGTAATCCATTTCGGAAAATCCGAGGACAATTCGCGGATAGTTTTCACGATTTCGCCGGCTTGACGGTTGGTGACATTCGGTTTCAAATCCACGTCCAAAACGCTGTAGTCCCCGGCGATTTCGGTGTTTCCAGCAGTCATAGCTGCCACACCGGGGATTTTACCCACCGCCACCGACCAGCTTTGCATATTCGCGGCGGTAGTTTTCCCTAAAACCTGGATATCCGGGGTGGCCGCGGTGGTGCCGTAGTGGGCGGCACGCAGGGCTTCAAATTTCGCCGCATTCGTACCCGGAGGAAAAGTCGTTTGCCCCGAGGTGTGCCAGGTAATTCCGAAGGTAGGAATGGCCAGCACCACCAGAACGACCACCAGGACTCCGGTCAAAATCGGTTTGGAAAGTTTCCGCGTGGCAAAAGGTGCCCGCACACGAGTGCCCAGAGAATGTATCCAGGAGGAAACCACGGCGAAAGTCTGCCTATGCCATTGGGGACGGGGGTATTCCAGCCATCTGATACCTAGGTACAGCAACGGGGGAATCATCGTAGTCCCGATAGCGAAGCATCCCAGAATGGAGAACATGCTGACTAAAGCCACCCAGCGCAGGCTGCTGGCCGGGAATATGGCCACCATAATCAGACCCAGCACAATCAGTGCCGTGGAAATGAGCATGGCCGGAGCCGAATGAGTGAAAACTTCGTCTAGAGGCGTGAGAGAGTCGCGCCGCTTGCGCAATCGGCGTTCGCGAGGCTTGGAAACACGCGGAATCTCGGTGGTGTATTTCACCACTGCTAAACGGGAGCGGCTGCGGCTGATGAGGAACACCGCGTAACCCGTCACCACCCCTAGTGAAAGCATAGTGACTAGGGCAGAGTCGCCGGGAGCGGGCTTGACGATGAGGGAAGCCAGAGTGGCGATAGTACGAGTCACAATCCATCCGCAAAAGCTCGGGATGAAAGCGAGCAGGGCCAGGCGCAGGCGTCCCATCGCCCCGAACAGCACCACAAAAACTAGCAGCAAGGCAATGAGATTCGCCTTGAGAGAATCTTGGTGGGCGCTTGCGGCAACTTCTTGATTATTCAAGTCCTCATCCGTGACGATGCCCGTGGCGTGAGGCGCAAAAGAGCGCATATCGCCGGCAATTTCACTCAAGGCATCCTCGGTCATAGCGCGAATATCATCGGCGCGTTGGGGAAACTGGGTCAGGTCCAGCAGCACCACCATCATGAAACCGTGCTTGTCCGCGGCGATAAACTGGTCCATCAAAGTTTTCGCATCGGGGTTATTAACATCATCGCCTTTCGCAAACGGATACAGCACCCCTGCCGGAATAACGCCGGGAACCTCGCTGAAACTCGCCGCCGCTGAGTCCAGCACGTTCTTAACTTCCTTGCGCTGTTTATCCATGTCCACCCCGGTGACGATGAGGTAAGCCTGATAGTTGGAACTGCGGCTGTCATTCAAGATTTGTGACGCGACGTAGGATTCCGAACCGGGGATAGAGACCAGACGGTTTTCCACACGGTTCCACATACTTCCAAAACCAAAGCCGGTCAAAGCAAAGGCTGCACAGATGACTATCACCAAAGCCCAAATCAGCACCGTGGGCAGCGGGCGTCGATTCAGACGGCGATATAGTTTCAGGAACATATTATGCATTGTCTCATACACCTTAGGGCATTTTTCACTAGGGTGGTCTCATGGACTTGTTTGATTCCTTGAGTGACACCGGCAGGGGGGTTCCGGAGTTTCGCCCGGACGCCCCTTTGGCGGTGCGGATGCGTCCGCGCAGCGTAGAAGAACTGGTGGGGCAGTCACACCTGTTGGCACCCAATTCGCCGTTACAGCGGCTGCTGCGGGCAGACACCGAGATGACTTCGTCTGTGATTCTCTACGGTCCGCCCGGAACCGGCAAAACGACCTTGGCATATCTGGTGGCGCAGGCAGGCGGCAGAGAATATGCCCAGCTTTCCGCCATCAATGCGGGAGTGAAAGAAGTCCGAGAGGTCATTAACGCGGCGAAACGACGACTGAGCCTGAGCGGTCAAGAAACCATTTTGTTTTTAGACGAAGTCCATCGGTTTTCTAAATCGCAGCAGGACTCGTTGCTGCCGGCAGTCGAAAACCGGTGGGTTATCCTGGTGGCCGCCACCACGGAAAATCCAGCTTTTTCCGTCATTTCTCCGCTGTTGTCTCGGTCCCTGCTGCTGACGCTGAAACCTCTCACGAACCAGGACATCGAAACCATCACGGACCGGGCTTTGGCGGACGAGCGCGGACTGGACGGAAAATACACCCTGACCCCGGACGCTAGGGACAGCCTCATCAGATTAGCCGGAGCGGACGGGCGCAAAGTCCTGACCCTGTTGGAGGCGGCGGCCGGGGGAGCCGATTCCCGCGAGGCCAGCGATATTACCGAAGACGATGTTGCGGCGGCGGCAGACACGGCCGTGGTGCGTTATGGCATTGACGAGCATTATGATGTGGCTTCGGCATTTATCAAGTCGATGCGCGGCTCTGATCCCGATGCCGCCCTGCATTATTTGGCGCGGATGATTAAAGCCGGGGAAGATCCGCGGTTCATTGCCCGCCGAGTCGTGATTGCGGCGGCGGAAGATGTCGGGTTGGCTGACCCCAGCGTGCTGCCCCTAGCGGTTGCGGCCGCACAAGCGGTGCAGTTGATTGGGATGCCGGAAGGGCGGATTCCGCTGGCTGAGGCGGTGGTCGCAGTGGCGACGGCACCGAAGTCGAATCGGGCGTATGTCGGTATCAATACCGCGATGGCTGACGTGGAGGCCGGCAATATCGGCACAGTTCCGACCTATCTGCGCGACCAGCATTATCCCGGGGCCAGTGCCGATAGGAAAGCTCTGGGCACCTATCAATATCCCCACGACGACACCCGCGGCATAGTCGCGCAACAATACCTGCCTGACCCGCTGAAAGACAAGATTTATTACGAGCCCTCCGCCCACGGGTGGGAAGTAACGCTGGGTGAGAGGCTGGCAAAAATACGCAAGATTCAAAAAATGCGGTAAGATAGCCAAGTTGCCCGGAATCATGACCAACCCTCGGTTGGCTCATGCCCGGACACCTGGGGTCTTAGCCAAAATGGTGACCCCTCCCCGCCGAGATGCCCTCGCGGGGTGACTTTGAAATAAGACAGGAAGAATATAAATGGCAAACCGTTCTCGGAAAATGGTGCGTTTGTCGCGCGCCTTGGGGATGCCGCTGACCCCGAAAGCTAAGCGGTACTTTGAACGTCGTCCCTACGGACCTGGTGAACACGGCCGCGCCCGTCGCCGCAGCGAATCTGACTACGCGGTGCGTTTGAAAGAAAAGCAGCGTTTGCGTGCCCAGTACGCAATCCGCGAGGCTCAGCTGGTCAAAACCTTCCAGGAGGCACGCCGCATGGAAGGCCAGACTGGTGACAACCTGGTGGAATTGCTGGAGACCCGGCTTGATGCTCTGGTGTTGCGGGCCGGTTTTGGCCGCACCATGTTCCAGGCTCGTCAGGCGGTAACTCACCGTCACATCTTGGTTGACGGCAAGATTGTGGACCGTCCCTCTTACAAGGTGCGTCCCGGTCAAACCGTCCAGGTCAAGCCGTCCTCTCAGGTAAAGGACCCCTTCGTGGTGGCTGCCCGCGGTTCTCACCGCGATGTGCTGCCTCCCGTTCCTGACTACATTAAGGTCGATTTGGAAAAGCTGCGCTTTACCTTGGATCGCAAGCCTAAGCGTGAAGAAGTCCCGATTCAGTGTGAGGTGCAACTGGTCGTGGAGCACTATTCCCGCTAAAACTTTCAGTGGCCCCGGGATTTTCCCGGGGTCAATTGTTTAAAGTTAGAATATCTACGGTGTGTTTCGTGCAAACAGCTCGGAAAATGGGTCACTACACCGGGACAGGAGAATGACATGATTGGTGAAATTGCCGGGATTATTGCCGCCGTGGCTTTCGCGGTATTGGTGCTATTTTTAGCTGTGCCGCTATGGAAACTGGGCGGGGTGTTTTCCCAACTGGAGCAATCCATCAAAACTGTCACCGACGAAGCGGTGGTAGCGGTCAAACAGGGACAGACGTCTTTGGACCAGGTCAACAATCAGTTGGAACGGGTCGATTCCATGACTTCGGCGGCGAATCGCTCCGTCGAGGATCTCTCGGCGCTGACTACCTTGTTTACCGCGACGCTGGGCCGGCCACTCATTAAGGTCGCGGCGTTTAATTACGCGGTGCGTAAAGCCATGGGTATTGACGCTAAGAAAGCGAAGTAGGGGGAGAGATGTCGAATACAGCGAAAGCGGTCGGGACGACGCTGCTCCTTTCCGCGGGGGCGGCTTTGGCCGCATACTTTACCGTTACCCCGTTCCGTCAGACTGTCGATCAGATGACCCAACGGTTCCGTGCGGATATGTCACAGCGCGAGGAGGAACTTATCGAGGCTCTGAACTCTAGTGATTCAGAAATCGAGCAGGCCCGCGACACTTGGAACGCTCGGAAGGACGATGGTGTGGGGTTCAGAGTCGGACGCGGACGTCACCGTGATTCCGTTGTGGAAGACGACCTGGAATTTTAGCGAAGTTCACCGATAATCAGCGAAAACCGCCCGGAACAAACTGACCGGGGGACCAGGACAGATAAACCGGGAGCAGCCCGGATACGAAGGAAAGATACATATAGATGCGTACTGCGGAAGTTCGTCAGCGTTGGCTGGATTTTTTTGCAAAGAACGGTCATGAGGTTCGCCCCTCGGTACCGCTCATTTCGCCCGACCCCTCGATTTTGTTCACCATTGCGGGCATGGTTCCGTTCATTCCCTACATCGTAGGAACCGAGCCGGCGCCGTGGCCGCGAGCCACCTCGGTGCAAAAGTGTATCCGCACCAACGACATTGACGAGGTCGGGAAAACCACTCGTCACGGTACTTTCTTTCAGATGTGCGGGAACTTTTCCTTCGGCGACTACTTTAAGGAAGGCGCGTCTCATTATGCTTGGGACCTGCTGACCGGCAGTCAGAAGGACGGTGGCTACGGCCTGGACGGTGACAAGCTCTGGGTCACGATTTGGGAGCAAGACGAAGCCGCCTGGGACATCTGGACCCAGCAAATCGGTCTGGATCCCGCCCACGTCCAGAAACTTCCGCGCGAAGAAATCTTTTGGGATACCGGCCAGCCCGGCCCGGCCGGCCCTTGTGCGGAAATTCACCTGGACCGCGGTCCGCAATACGGCCCCGAGGGCGGTCCGGAAGTTGACACGCAAGGCGACCGCTACCTGGAACTGTGGAACCTGGTTTTTGATGAATTCCTGCGCGGCGAAGGCTCCGGCAAAGACTACCCGCTGTTGGGCAAGCTCGACCAGACCGCTATCGATACGGGCTTGGGCCTGGAACGTCTGGCCTTTGTCCTCCAGGGCAAAGACAATATGTACGAAATCGACGAGGTGTTCCCCGTCATCGAAGTCGCTCAGGAAATGTCTGGGCGCCGCTACACTTCCGGCCCTGACCCGATGGATGTGCATTTCCGTATCGTGGCTGACCACGTGCGTTCCAGCCTGATGCTGATTGGCGATGGGGTTCGTCCCAGCAATGAGGGACGGGGCTATGTGTTGCGCCGCCTCATGCGCCGCGCGGTGCGTTCTATGCGGCTGTTGGGTGTGTCAGAGGCGGTCATGCCGCAGTTGCTGCCGGCCTCGATGAATGTGATGAAAGCCTCCTATCCCGAGCTGGAAAAGGACTGGGACACCATTTCCGACGTCGCTTACGCTGAAGAGGATGCTTTCCGCCGCACCCTCGACGCCGGAACCGTCATCTTGGATACCGCGGTGACGAAAGCGAAACAGTCTGGCATGGCCCTGAGCGGAGACGACGCCTTCCAACTGCACGACACCTACGGTTTCCCCCTCTCCCTGACGCTGGAAATCGCGGCGGAGGCTGGGGTCAAGGTGGACGAAAAACGTTTCACCGAGTTGATGAACGAACAAAAGCAGCGCGCCCGTGCGGACGCGGTGGCCAAGAAAACCGGACACGTCGACGCTCACGTCTACCATGAACTCGCGGCAAAACTTGGTGAAAACAACACGGTAGAGTTCCTGGGATACACCGAAACCAGCGCTCCGGCGCGGGTGGTCGGCATTTTGCAGGACGGCAAACCGGTACCGGTCGCGACGGCTCCGGCTAACGTTGAAGTCCTGTTGGATCGGACCCCGTTCTATGCAGAAGCCGGTGGGCAGCTCGCTGACCAAGGGCAGGTAACGTTCGCGGGAGGCGGAGTGCTGGATGTGGCTGATGTGCAGGCCCCCGTGAAGGGACTGCCCATGCATCGGGGGACTTTGACGGAAGGTCAGGTCGCCCTCGGTGAGGACGCCCAAGCTACGATTGATGTTGAGCGCCGCGGTGCGATTGCCCGGGCTCACACGTCAACCCACGTCATACACCAGATTCTGTTGGATTCCTTGGGGCAGGGGGCGACCCAAGCCGGGTCGGAAAATGCTCCGTGGCATGTCCGTTTTGATTTCCGCAACGCGAGCGCTTTGCCGGATTCTCTGGTGGCGGACATCGAGGCGGAAGCTAACGAACGGGTCCAGACCAATATGACCGTTTCTGATTACCAGATGCCCATTGAGGAGGCGCGAAAGACTGGCGCCCAGGCCATTTTTGGGGAAAAGTACGGCAAGATTGTGCGCATCGTTGATATCGGCGATGGCTGGTCTCGGGAGTTTTGCGGCGGTACCCACGTGCCGCTGACCGGGCATATCGGCTCTATAGCGGTGCTGGGAGAATCCTCGATTGGTTCCGGCGTGCGGCGTATCGAAGCCCTGGTAGGCAATGGCGCTTCGGGATTCCAAGCCAAAGAACACGCGTTGGTGTCTCAGGTCACCCAGCTGGTCGGAGCCAAGCCCGAAACCTTGGTGGAACGCATTACGTCCCTGATGGAGCGGCTCAAAACCGCGGAAAAAGAACTCGAAAAGACCCGCTTGGCCGCATTGCTGTCCAATCTGGACGACTACGTCAAATCCGCTGAAACGCTGGGCGGTGTGCAGGTCATTCACCAGGTCGTCCCGGCGGGTTCTGTGGACGACTTGCGTCAGGCGGCTACCACTTTGCGCGCCCGATTCTCTAATGCGGATCCGGTGGTGGTCGCTCTGGCGGCCGTTATCGGTGAAAAACCGATGCTGGTTGTGGCCAGCAACGAAGCAGCTCGTGACAAGGGTGTGAAAGCCGGGTCATTGGTGAAGGCCGGTGCCGCAGCCATGGGTGGCGGCGGGGGCGGCAAGGACGACTTGGCGCAAGGCGGCGGATCTCCCACAGGGGAACCCGAAACCGGTTTGAACGCCGTAGTGGCCGCACTGCAGTCAGTACTCGCGAAGTAAACAAAGAGCCGGTTTAGGCATTGCGCCGGGCCGGCTCGCTGAGAGGGGATAGCGCACAGGATGGTTGCCGGAAACTTTCTCGCCATAGACGTGGGTAAGGCACGCGTGGGTGTCGCCCGCTCGGTGGCGGGGACTTCCCTGGCGTTGCCGGTGGAAACTCTGCAGGTACGGCCGGACGGTTCCGAGCTGGATGAACTGGTGGACATCATTTCAGAAAGCGACCCCAAGGCCGTATTCGTGGGCTTGCCGAAACTGATGAGCGGTAAAGAGGGTGAGGCTGCCCGGATGGCGCGGTCTTACGCCCGGCGTCTGGTCAGGCGGCTGGGCACGCTGCCGGTGCGACTCATCGATGAACGGTTGAGCTCGGCTGATGCGCACGCCAAGCTGCACGAGGCCGGAGTGAGCACGCGTCGCCAAAAGCAGATGGTTGACCAGGTCGCCGCCGTGACCATCCTCACGCGAGCTTTAGAAACTTTGACTCAAACAGGGAACTTACCTGGCGAGTTGGTTATCATGGATTAAATCACCTAACAAGGGAAGTACATGGCAGACACTGAAGACCTCGCATCGATGGGACCGCGGCGCCGACGTCGGTATTTAGCTCAACAAGCTCAGGCTGCGTTGAGTTCGGCTGACTCTCAGGCTCCCTCGACTCCGGAGCTTCCCCAAGACGCGCCACACCCACAGATCCCCACTCCGGCGCCAGTACCGGTCACACCCCCGAATGCTGCGGCTGAGCCGACCCCGCGCGCCCTTCCCAGCCGCCGCAGCCGCAACGAGGAATCTGGCACCCCGTCTTTCCCCCGTGTGGACTCGGGTGTACCCCAAGCCGCAGATGCGACCTGGGAATCCTTGCTGCAGGACACGCAGGTTGCCCCCGCCGAGCAACCCGAAGTTACCTTGAGTGAAAATCGTCGGCGCGACAAACGTTCTCGAATTCGGCGCCGCAAAACCATGCGCAATCGCACGTTTGTCATCCTGGCGATTGTGGTCGCGCTGCTGGTGGTAGCCATCGTTTTTGGCGCGATTATTTTCAATCGTTGGCTCAGCGCCAAGGGTGCCGACTATGAGGGCAGCGGCACCGGCCAGGTGATGGTGACCGTTCCCGAGGGAGCCCTAGGTTCTGATATTGGCAATATTTTGGTAAAAGCGCAGGTTGTAGCATCTTCGCAGGCGTTCTTTAATGCGTGCCGCGACCAGGAGGCAGCCTGTTCCGCGATTCAGCCCGGAACCTATGCGATGGCCAAACACATGTCTGCTGTCAATGCTTTGTCAATCTTGATTGACAAAGCGAACCGGGTTGACGATCAGATTACGATTGGTCCGGGTCTGACAAAGTGGCAGGTCAAAGAGCAACTGGTGACTACTGCCGGTTTTAGTGACGCTGACGTGGAGGCGGCTTTCGCCAACGCTCCGGGACTACCCAAGGTCGCCGGCGGAGACATCGAGGGATGGTTAGCTCCGGGAACTTACCTGGTGGGCCCCGGTCAGGACGCGACCGAAACGATTCGCCAGATGGTGGGTGCCAGTGTGAAGCGACTGCGGGATGCGGGGATTCCCGAGGCGCAGTGGGAGACGTTCCTGACCAAGGCGTCTATCGTCCAGCGTGAGGGCAGTGACCTGCAAAAACAGGACTACGGAAAGATTGCTAGAGTGTTGGAAAACCGGATGGACGCCAGCAAGGAAACCGTCGGATTTTTGAATATGGATTCCACGGTTATCTACGGTTTGGGCGAAGCCTCGAAGTCACGCAAAATTCCTACCGCTGCCGAGGTCGCTGACGCTTCTAATCCGTACAATACCTATCGTCATAAGGGGCTGCCGCCGGGTCCTATCGGGGTCGTGGGTCAGGATGCTTTCGAAGGCACCCGCAACCCGCCATCGGGCAACTGGCTGTACTTCACCACGGTGGATTTGAACACGGGAGAGACTCGTTTCAGCGCGACCATGGATGAACAGAAAGCTAACGTGGAGTTGTTGAAACAGTTCTGTAAGGATCACCCCGATATTTGTAAAGGGTAGCGAGTAGTGTCGTACTGTTTGGTTTTGGGTGACCCGATTTCGCATTCTTTGTCTCCCGTTATCCACTTGGCGGCGTATCGTGAACTAGGCTTGAACTGGGATTTTCGCCGCCAGCGCGTTCGGTTGGGAACACTCAAAGCATTTCTGGCCGCGGCAGATTCTCAGTTGCGCGGCTTGGCGGTGACCATGCCTTTGAAACCGGAGGCACTGCAGGCTGCGACTTTTGCTGACGGCCTGGCCAAAGTCACCGGCGCGGTGAACACCCTGGTCCCCGCCGCGGGCGGAGATTGGACCGGATTCAATACTGACGTCCGGGGCATTGTCGAGGCATTCCGCCACGCGGTAGCGGCAAACTTAGAGACCGGGTCCAGCGCGGTTATTTTCGGGTCAGGCTCCACAGCGGCTTCGGCTCTGGCGGCTTTCACGGAGCTGGGGTCCACAGAGCTGACAGTGATATCGCGAACCACCACCCAAACGGGCGCGGCTTTTCGGGCGGCCCAACGTATGGGTTTGAGCGTCCAGGCGGTGGCGTGGCACCAGGCTGAGGACGTCGACCGGGCGCTAAGCTCGGCAGAGCTGGTGATGAGTACTGTTCCCGCCCCATTCCAAGACGCCTTGCCCTTGGCGCAACTGCGGATTAATCCGCACGCGGCGTTCCTAGACGCGGCCTATGCGCCGTGGCCAACCCCCCTTGCCAGCTGGGCGGGAGCTTGTGGAGCCCAGGTCATTCCGGGATGGGAGATGCTGCTGCACCAGGGTGTCGCGCAGGTAAAGCTGTTCACCGGACAGGAAATCAACGTCGCAATTTTGCGTCCCGCTTTGCTGAAGTACGTCAACTCGGCGGACTAGAATGATGTCGGCACAAATTGTCTTAACATTTGCCGGCTCCCTATAAAGTCACAGTGTCGTCACAGGAGGGGGGAAGTTATGCTCTGGCACGTTATGGCGTGGATTGTCAGCGGAATCTGGGGTTTTGCGGTGGGTGCAGCCACGACCAAGATTCTGCGCCAGCGTCACATCGAACTGCCGGATTTGTTTTACCTCCCGTTTTCGCTGTGCCTGACTTTGGTTACGGTCCTCCTCAATGTTATCCAGTGGCTCATCCTCAACTATTTTTCTCACGGTCTGTGCTTCACCCATTTCCTCATCACACTGCCGATGTACCTGGGTACCGCCCCGTTCTGTGCGTTGTTCCTGACTGACGCCCGCTACCGGCTGCTGCCTAACCGTCTGTTGGGGTTGGGGGCTGCGATGCTTCTGCCTGTGCTGACCATTGTCACCCTGATTCGCCATGACACCGAGGCTCTGGCACGGGTTTGGATTTTGGCACTCGTTGTGGGGCTGGTTTTGGTTTTTGCCACATATATAGGTTTAGGGATGGGAGACGTCAAGCTCGCGGCTTTGCTCAGCGCTTGGCTAGGTCTTTATGGCTGGTTCGCGCCTCTGGTTATGCTGCTGCTGGCTTCCCTCTTGGGCGGTGTATTTGCCCTTATTCTGGTTATCACTAAGAAGCTCGACTTGGAACAGGACATTGCTTTTGGTCCGTGGCTCATCACGGGCGCCTTCATCACTTGGGTGGTGTACCTGCCTTCGATATTGGTCGGTATCTAGCCGGGTTTTGCCACCTCGAGGACGGAGCTGCCCAGTTCGGGATGTGTGGTGAAATGTGGCAAGATGAACTCATGTTGGAATGTGTCACTGCCGGGGAATCACACGGTGCCGCCCTGATTGCCGTACTCAGCGGCCTGCCGGCAGGGATCGGAATCACCACCGATACCCTGACCCAAACCCTGGCCCAGCGGCGAAAAGGCTACGGCCGGGGAACACGTCAAAACTTCGAGCAAGACGCAGTAACCATCCTTTCGGGGCTGCGCCACGGCAAAACGCTGGGTTCCCCGATCGCTGTTGAGATTAAAAACACAGAATGGCCTAAGTGGCAGACGGTCATGAGTCCCGACCCGGTACCTCGTCAGGCGCTGCTGCGAGACGCGGGTCGTGGCGACGAGCGCGAAGTGGCGCGAAACCTGCAGCTTACTAAACCGCGGCCGGGACACGCCGACTTTGCCGGCATGATGAAGTACGGATTCACTGACGCCCGGAACGTGTTGGAACGTTCCTCCGCTCGGGAAACGGCCGCCAGAGTGGCGCTGGGGGCTTTCGCACAAGCGTTGTTGGATCAGGTCGCGGGGATTCGTTTAGTGTCTCATGTGACTTCCGTCGGTTCAGTTTCGGTTCCCCTGGACGCGCCGATGCCGCAGCCGGAAGATGCGGATTATCTCGACAACGACCCGGTACGTTGCCTGGATACGCATACGGCGCAACTTATGGTGCAGGCTATTGACCACGCGCAACACACGGGCGACACCTTAGGGGGAGTAGTCCAGGTCATCGCCTACGGGGTGCCTATCGGTTTAGGGTCTCACGTGAGCCGAGCTCGCCGACTGGACGCGCGTCTGGCCGCCGCCCTCGTCTCAATTCAAGCCGTAAAAGGGGTGGAAATCGGCGCGGCTTTCCTGCAAGCCTCCCTGCCGGGCAGTCAAGCCCACGACCCCCTATACCGCGGTGACCAGCCAGCCGACGCGAACACGGGCTTGGGCACGGTAACGCGACCGACTAACCTGGCGGGCGGCATCGAAGGTGGGATGTCTAACGGCAATCCCATTGTGGTTTCCGCCGCTGTGAAACCTATCTCTACCGTGCCCCACGCCCTGCCGACCCTGGATTTGGCTGATGGTAGCGTGGCTACCGGGCTGCACCAGCGTTCGGATACGACCGCGGTAGTGCCGGCTGCCGTTATCGCTCAAGCCGAGGTCGCGCTGGTGTTGGCCGACGCTCTACTGGAAAAAACAGGCGGGGACTCGGTGGCGGAATGTTCGCGAAATTTGCGCGCCTACCTCGATGAAGTGACGCAAAGGACGACTTTCTGATGACGCGCAAAATCGTTCTGATGGGATTGCCCACTTCGGGCAAATCGAAAACTGCCGGGATTCTGGCTCAAATTTTGCACACCACCTGGATTGATACCGACCTGGAAATTCAGCAGCGTTTCGGTCAATCTATTCCCTGGATTTTTAAAGAACTCGGAGAACAGGGCTTTCGCGCTCTCGAATACACGGTGGTTCGCGACGCGCTGCGGGGCTCAGCCCGGATTGTTTCCCTGGGAGGCGGCGCTCCGACCTACGCCCCGACCCGCGAACTGCTGAGCGAACACACCGTTTACTACCTGAAAGCGGACCCGGACTTCCTGGTGAACCGCCAGATTCAACGTTCCGAGCGCTCCGGTCAAAAGAAAGACGCCCAAGTTCGTCCCTTACTGGCAGGCGACCTGCGAGAACGGATGCATGAGCTGTATCGGGAGCGGAAAGACATCTATGAAAGCACCGCCACGGTCATTATCGATGCGCAGAGTAAACGCAGCGAATTGGCTGGGGAAATCATTGCTTATGAAGAGCGCCAGGGTGACTGTATCTGGGTGTCCACCCCTGGCCAGCCCTACGCCGTCAGCTTCGGTGAAGACCTAAACGCACAGGTCGCGGCCTTGATGAAGGCGCACACGAAAAAAGTCTTGCTGCTCAGTGCGCCCCCGGTGGCCCCGGCGGCGAACAGTTTGGCGCAGCACTTGGATTCATTGGGTAAACAAACCACGGTGAAAGTGCTGCCTGACGGAGAAGCCGCGAAGCAGCTCCCGGTGCTTTCCGAAGTGTGGGAGGCGGCCGCTAGCGCGGGTCTGGAACGCCGCGATGCGATTGTGGCTCTCGGCGGGGGAGCCACCACTGACCTGGGAGGTTTTGCAGCGGCGACCTGGCTGCGTGGCATTGACCTCATCACGGTGCCGACGACTTTGCTGGCGATGGTTGACGCTGCTATCGGAGGCAAGACCGGCATTGACTGGAGCACCGGGAAAAACTTGGTCGGGGCGTTTTATCCTCCTATCGGGGTGGCGGTGGATTTCACGACTTTGCGGACTCTGTCCCCAGAACACCTGCGAGAGGGGCTGGCAGAGGCTCTGAAGTGCGGGTTTATCCGCGACCAACAGATTTTGGACATTGCTCGGGATCACGCGTCGGCACTGCTGGACCCGGATTCCTCCTCGCTTCGAGACATTATTCGCCGGGCTGTCACGGTGAAATCCGACGTAGTTTCCGCCGATTTGTATGAGTCGGGTCAGCGGGAATACTTGAACTACGGGCATACTTTGGCACACGCCATTGAACGGGTAGAGAACTACCGTTTCCCCCACGGTTTAGCGGTTTCTATCGGGATGGTGTTTGCGGCGAACCTCGCCGCGGTGCTGGGGCGGGGGCCAAAAAATCTGGCCGCGCGCCTGCGTGACCAACTGGAAGCAGTTGGCCTGCCCACCACCTATAGCGACCACGCTTTTGCGGAACTGTTACCCATCATGTTCAGCGATAAAAAAGTTCGCGGCGGGCAGCTGCGGTTTGTCCTGCTGGAAGATTGGGGCAAACCCGTGGTTGTTCCCGTCGCCGATGTCGAAGCTCTGGCCAAAGCTGCCGAAATGACGGGAATTCCCCAGTGAAACTGCACTGTTCGTTGGCTTTAGTGTCCCTGCCGGGAGCCCGTCTGAGCCAGCTGGCGCAGACGATTTCACCGGACGTTGGCCTGCCCGTGGCTTCCGGTTCAGGCCTCGAGGCTTGGTCGCCGGGCTGCGCTTCCGCCATTTTTGTGTTGCCCTCTGACGTGCTCGAGACCGGTTCATCCGCACCTGTAGAGGACTTTCGGCAGGCCGGTAATCCGGTATTTTTTCTCGATTTGCCCTGGGAGCAGTCGTGGCAGGCCGTGAACCCGGAAAAACTCAGCGACCCTAACGGCCTGCCTTGGCGTGCCGCCTATCGCCGCCTGGCCAAAGACCGCCGGGAGGATCTAATGGCACACAGTGATTACACGGTGACAACCGAGGGAACCTTAACAGAACTGGCGCAACGACTGTTGATAGTTATCGCTGAAAACGGCTGCAGTTAGCCAACGGCCCGCTTTTTCGGTAGACTGTTTGAGCTGATTTGCTAACTGTTAAGACTGTGAAGGATGAAACGTGGCAACGACTAATGATTTGAAAAACGGCTTGGTGATGAAGATTGACAACCAGTTGTGGCAGGTTGTCGAATTCCAACATGTGAAGCCCGGTAAGGGACCGGCTTTCGTGCGCACCAAGATAAAAAACATCCTTTCGGGCAAAATCGTTGACCGGACCTTTAACGCGGGACTAAAGATTGAAACCGCCACCGTGGACCGCCGCGACATGACCTATTCTTACCACGACGGCACCGACTACGTGTTCATGGACGAAAAGACCTTTGAAATGGTCAGCGTCACCCCCGAAATCGTCGGGGACGCCGCGCACTTCCTGCTGGAAAACCAGAAATGTATCTTGGCTTTCAACGAAGGCAACGTTTTGTTTATTGAGTTGCCGGCCTCGGTCGTGTTAGAAATTTCGCACACCGAACCAGGCTTGCAGGGCGACCGCTCCAATGCGGGCACCAAGCCGGCCACCCTCGAGACGGGCTGGGACATTCAGGTGCCGCTGTTCTTAAATATTGGCGACAAGGTGAAGGTCGATACCCGCACCGGCGAATACATATCGCGGGTTACCGATTAATACTGCAGTGGACGCGAGTCGGGGCGCAGGCTTCCGGCTCGCGTTACGCATTTTTGTGAGAGGGACGAGATAGTGGGACATAAATTGCCGCGGCGCACGCGGGAGCGGGTTCGGGCCGTTGATGTGCTTTATGAGGCGCATGTGCGGGGCTGGGACACTCCCGAGGGCATATTTTCTCTGGCGCAGCTACGTCAGGACGAGACTACCGCGCAGACCCCGCTGCCGGCCTATGCCGTCGAAATTCTGGAGGGGGTGGCCGAGCACCTAGAGCGGATTGATGCGGCTTTGGCGACGTATTCAAAAGCGTGGCCGCTGCAGCGGATGCCAGAAGTAGACCTGGCTATTATGCGGGTCGCGGCTTGGGAGATTTTGTTCAATCCCGACGTGGAGGGAGCCGTAGCCATCACTGCCGCTATGCAAATCGCGGAGGAACGTTCCACTGACGAGTCGCCGAAGTTTATCAACGGTCTGTTGGGAGCCATCAACGATATGAAAGATGCGTTGAGCAAAACCGAGTCCGACCAAACTTTGAGCGGCGAGGCGATTGCCAAACTGGAGTCCTCGGTACCGCAGAGCTTTGATACCGCAGCAAAAACGGCCGCAGCGGGCGGCGTTTTGGAACAGATTGATTTAGACACCCTGGAATAGAGTCTGCGGTTAATCCCGATTCATCATTTCGCGCAAGATATCCGCGGATTTTTCCGAGTTGTCCAGAGTTTCGTTGATGGTTTGGGCTTTCTGTTGTGCCTTGGCCCACTTTTGGAAACGAGCAGCGGCCTCGGGCGAGTTGTCGGGTTGCGTGACTTCTTGGCTCAGCCCCGGCGTGTCCTCGTTGCCAAATAGAAGCTGCATTAACAGCTCGCGTTTTTCGTCCATGTCTTTATTATCGGCGATTTTGCCAGGAGTTTAGCCTGAAAACGCTCGATGTTGAAAATTTCGCATCTTTCTGAATTTCCCGCGCGAGTCCCAGCATTTCCAACCAGATTTGCACCGGAACGGGCGGGAGATTCGGAAGGGCCGGAAAAAACGTGTACTATTGAGTCACTATAAAACCTTTAATTTTGCCCCGTGAGGCAGAAAGGAAAAATATGGAAAAAACAGTGTTGGGCAGTGCTGACATTGCCCGTTCGCTGAAACGACTGGCCTTCGAGATTATGGAGAAAAACCAGGGTCTTGAAGATGTCGTTCTGTTAGGAATCCCCACCCGTGGCGTTGAGCTAGCCAATCGGTTGGGGAATTTTTTAAAGGAAAATAGTCCCGATACAGACGTCCCGGTTGGCACCCTGGACATCACCCTGTACCGCGATGATCTTTCCCGTCAACCGATACGCGTACCGAAACCCACCGTGATGCCCCAAACCGGCATTGACGGTAAAACGGTCATCCTCGTCGACGATGTGCTCTATTCCGGACGCACGATCCGGGCTGCGCTCGATGCGTTGAACGATCACGGCCGCCCTGCCCAAGTGCAGTTAGCCGTGCTGGTGGACCGCGGTCACCGCGAACTTCCGATTCGCGCTGACTACATCGGAAAGAATCTGCCCACTTCACGGGCGGAACAGGTACTCGTAAAACTTCAAGACAGTGACGGCGAAGACGCCGTGATTATTGCAGACGGGAAGGAATAAAAATCATGCGACATTTGCTCTCTGCGGCCGATTTGAGCCACGAAGATGTCCTGAAAATTTTGGATACTGCCGAAGCCATGGCGATGACCCAGGCTCAAAAGGTGAAAAAACTGCCGACCTTGCGCGGCAAAACCGTGGTCAACCTCTTTTTTGAGAACTCCACCCGGACGCGGATTTCTTTTGAAACCGCGGCCAAGCGCCTCAGCGCGGACGTCATCAACTTTTCTGCGAAAGGTTCCTCGGTTGCGAAAGGCGAATCCCTGAAAGATACGGCCTTGACCCTGCAGGCCATGCGGGTTGACGGCATCGTTATCCGCCATTCCTCCTCCGGGGCGGCCTACCGTTTGGCTAACGCTGGCTGGTCTGACGTGCCCGTCCTCAACGCTGGTGACGGCGAACATCAACACCCCACCCAGGCTCTGCTTGACGCGATGACGCTGCGCCGCCACTACCTCGGTTTGAGCGGCGGAGACCTCGCAGGTAAAGACCTCAATGGCGCCCACGTGGTTATTGTGGGCGACATCCTGCACTCTCGTGTCGCCCGCTCCAACGTGGACTTGATGTCGACTTTGGGCGCTCACGTGACCCTGGTCGGTCCGCCGACCCTGATGCCGGTTGGGGTGGAAAACTGGAAGTGTGACGTGTCCTACGACTTGGATGTGGCCTTGGCAACTAATCCCGATGCGGTGATGATGCTGCGGGTGCAGCGCGAGCGCATGAGTTCTGCCGGCGGGGGCTACTTCCCGTCTGTGGTCGAATATCACCGGGCCTACGGTTTGAACAACACCCGTTTCACTAACCTGCCCGAACGCACGGTTATCATGCACCCCGGTCCGATGAACCGCGGTATGGAAATCTGCGCCCAAGCCGCAGATTCCGCAAAGTCTGTCATTGTTGAACAAGTTGGAAACGGCGTGAGTGTCCGGATGGCTGCCCTCTACCTTTTGCTCGCGCCGGAAGGAGGCCTGCTGTGAAGGAATATTTGATTAAGAACGTAACCCTGTCGAACGGTCAGGGGGCTGACATTGCTGTCAAGGACGGCATTTTCGCGGGTGTAGGTGCCGACGCGGCGGACGCTGTTTCTGCCGGTGCCACGACCATAGATGGCAACGGCTTGGTGGCTTTGCCCGGCCTGGTCGATATGCACACTCACCTGCGCGAACCCGGCGGTGAGGATGCGGAAACGGTCGCTTCCGGCACGCTCTCGGCTGCTTACGGCGGCTACACCTGCGTCCACGCGATGGCAAACACCACTCCTGTCCAAGACAACGCCGGTATCGTCGAGCAGGTCGTGCACTTGGGGAATCTGGCGGGCTGGGTGCAGGTGTGCCCAGTCGGTGCCGTTTCCGCCGGTCTGCAAGGTGAACACCTGGCGGACTTAGGGTCCATGAACCGTTCGGACGCACACGTTTCGGTGTTCTCTGACGATGGAAAATGCGTCTCTGACCCGGTGTTGATGCGCCGCGCTCTGGAATATGTAAAGACCTTTGATGGTGTGGTCGCTCAGCACGCTCAAGACCCGCGTCTGACTGAAAATGCACAAATGAATGAGTCTCCGCTGTCAGCTGTAATGGGTATGCCCGGATGGCCGGCGGTCGCGGAAGAAGCCATTATCCTGCGCGATATTCAGTTGGCTTCTCACGTGGGTTCACGAGTCCACATCTGTCACGTGTCCACCGCGGGCTCGGTAGACATTGTGCGGTGGGCCAAGAGCCGCGGCATTGCCGTGACTGCCGAAGCCACCCCGCACCACATCTTGCTGACCGAAGACATGGCCAAGACTTACGACCCGCGTTACAAGGTCAACCCGCCGCTGCGTACTGCTGCGGACACCGAAGCCGTGGTAGCCGGCCTGATGGACGGCACCATCGACTGTATTGGTACCGACCACGCGCCCCATCCTTTGGAGGAAAAGGACTGCGAGTGGCAAGCCGGGGCTTTCGGCATGATTGGTTTGGAAACCGCTCTGCCGGTGGTTCAGAAAGTCATGGTCGATTCCGGCAAGTTCACGTGGGAGGACGTGGCGCGAGTCATGTCCACCGCGCCGGCGCACATCGGGCGGGTCAAGGAACAGGGCCAGGGCATCGTCACCGGCAAACCGGCGAACCTGACCTTGTGGGATCCCTCCACGCGCCGCACTATTGACCTGGACTCGCAGCATTCCCTGTCTACGAACACCCCCTACCTGGGCATGGAACTGCCCGGTCAGGCGCGGTACACCATGTGGAAGGGCGAGTTCACGATTAAGGACGCCACGGCTATCCCGCTCGATCAGCGCTGAGAACCGAACCATGACGGAAATGCTCAGTCAAAGCAATAATCCGCAAGGTTTTGCCCATCCCGCGCTCCCGATGGATCGGGCGGACGCGGTGCTGGTTCTGGAGGACGGTTTTGCCCTAGCGGGCAAGGCCTTCGGAGCCAGCGGGCGAACCTTGGGTGAAGTCGTGTTTTCCACTGGAATGACCGGCTATCAAGAATCTCTCACGGATCCTTCCTATCATCGGCAAATTTTGGTCATGACCGCGCCACACATCGGTAACACCGGCATGAACACGACCGACCCGGAATCTAACCAGATTTGGGTGGCGGGTTATGTCGTGCGCGATCCGGCCCGCCGAGCCTCGAACTGGCGTGCCGAAAGCGACCTGGAAGAGGAGCTGGTGCGTCACGGCATCGTGGGGATTAGCGATGTGGATACGCGGGCTTTGACTTTGCATATTCGTGAAGCCGGTGCCTTGCGGGGAGGCATTTTTTCGGGCGACGCCCTGCCGGTCGGCGCCGAAAATCTGGAACCCCACGCGGTAGCGGCTTTGCGTTCCATCATTCAAGACTCCCCGCGTATGGCGGGGGCGGCGCTAAGCGCCGAAGTCTCTACCAAAACCCCCTACGTGATTGCTCCCACCGGTGAATTCGCCGGTGGGAGCCCACGGGCGGTGTTGGCGGCATTGGACTTGGGGGTCAAGTCTCGCACTCCGGAAATTTTGGCTTCCCTGGGCGTGGAAGTTCACGTGTTTCCCGCGGACTCAACCCTGAAAGACCTGCAGTCCATCAACCCCGATGGGGTGTTTTTCTCAAACGGGCCCGGCGACCCCAGCGCCGCCACCCACGAAATTGAGCTGCTTCGCGAGGTGTTGGACGCGGGACTGCCGTATTTCGGAATCTGTTTCGGCAATCAACTGTTGGGTCGCGCCCTGGGATACGGGACTTACAAGCTGGTTTACGGTCACCGAGGAGTGAACCAGCCGGTATTGGATCGACGCACCGGCAAAGTCGAAATCACCGCCCACAACCACGGTTTCGCGGTAGATATGCCGCTGGGGGAAGCCTCGGTAACGCCCTTTTGCAACGGGAAATACGGTCGGGCGGAAGTCACCCACATAGGACTGAACGACAATGTTGTGGAAGGTCTGAGATGTTTGGACATCCCGGCCTTTTCCGTGCAGTATCACCCCGAAGCTGCCGCCGGTCCCCACGACGCTTCACACCTGTTCAACGACTTTCTACAGATGATGTTGCAACACCGCTCTGAAAATACCACCGGGAAGGCGGATGCCTGATGCCGCTGCGTCAAGATTTACATTCTGTTATGGTCATCGGCTCCGGGCCGATTGTCATCGGCCAGGCGGCCGAGTTTGACTATTCGGGTACGCAAGCCTGTCGAGTGCTGCGTAACGAGGGCTTAAAAGTCATCCTGGTCAACTCCAACCCCGCCACGATTATGACCGACCCAGAGGTCGCCGACTGCACCTACATCGAACCGATTACCACCGAATTTTTGGAATCGATTATCGCCAAGGAACGCCCCGACGCGCTGCTGCCCACCCTGGGCGGACAAACGGCCTTGAACGCGGCGATTAACTTGAGCGAAGCCGGGATTTTAGACAAATACCAGGTTGAACTTATTGGCGCCAACGCCGCAGCCATCAACGCGGGTGAGGACCGGGAAGAATTTAAGAAAGTCGTGGAACGCTGCGGCGCGGAAGTGGCGCGGTCTTTCATTGCCCATTCCCTAGAGGAGGTCAACGCGGCGGTCGCGCAGCTCGGTTTTCCCGTCGTGGTGCGCCCGTCGTTTACCATGGGGGGCCTGGGCTCTGGGATTGCCTATAATCAGCAGGATTTGGAGCGGATTGCCTTGGCTGGCCTGTCCGACTCGCTGACTAACGAAGTTCTGTTGGAAGAAGCCATCATTGGATGGAAAGAATATGAGCTCGAACTGATGCGGGACCGTGCCGATAATGTCGTGGTCGTGTGTTCTATCGAGAACCTCGACCCGGTTGGGGTGCATACGGGGGATTCCATCACGGTGGCACCCGCCATGACTTTGACTGATCGGGAAATGCAGCGGCTGCGCGACATCGGGATTGCCGTCATTCGCGAGGTCGGTGTGGACACGGGCGGGTGCAACATCCAGTTCGCCGTCCACCCCCAGACCGGTCGGATTATCGTTATTGAAATGAATCCGCGTGTGTCGCGTTCTTCAGCTCTGGCGTCAAAAGCAACGGGGTTCCCGATTGCGAAAATCGCCGCTCGGCTGGCCGTGGGTTACACCTTGGACGAGATTCCCAACGACATCACGCTGTCCACCCCGGCGTCCTTCGAGCCCACCTTGGATTATGTGGTGGTGAAAGCGCCGCGGTTTGCTTTTGAAAAGTTCCCCGCAGCTGACCCGACACTGACCACCACCATGAAGTCGGTGGGCGAAGCGATGGCCATCGGTAGAAACTTTACCGAGGCTCTGCAAAAGGCGTTGCGTTCCTTGGACAAGCGCGGGTCCAGCTTTGACTTTGCCCAGCCCGCTCCCGGCCCGGAACAAACCGCGCAGCTGCTGGAACAAATGGCTACCCCCACGGAGCGACGCTTGACCCAAGTGGTGCAGGCTATGCGCGGGGGAGCGTCGGCTGCCGACATTTATGCCGCAACCAAAATAGATCCGTGGTTTATCGACCAGCTGTTTATCCTCTGTGAGGTGGCCAAGCGCCTGCGGGAAGCTCCCGCTTTGCAGCCCCAGCTGCTGCGCGAAGCGAAACGTCACGGATTCTCAGACCTGCAAATCGCCCAGATTAGGGGCATTTCTGAGGACACCGTGCGGGAAGTGCGCGACGCTTTTGGCCTGCACCCGGTGTACAAGAAAGTCGACACTTGCGCCGGCGAATTCGGTGCCAACACGCCTTATCATTATTCCTCCTACGACCTCAGCACCGAGGTACAGCCGCGCGAGAAACCGGCGGTCATTATTTTGGGTTCCGGGCCGAACCGGATTGGGCAGGGTATCGAATTCGACTACTCTTGCGTGCACGCCGCCCTGACGCTGAAAGACGACTACGACACGATCATGGTCAACTGCAACCCTGAGACCGTGTCGACCGACTATGACATCGCGTCTCGGCTGTACTTTGAACCCTTGACCTTTGAAGACGTCTATGAGGTGTACCGGGCAGAACTGGCTTGCGGTCCGGTAGCGGGGATGATTGTCCAGTTGGGAGGCCAAACCCCGCTGTCTCTGGCGCGGCGCCTCACCGATGCCGGAGTGCCAATTTTGGGCACCCAGGCGCGTGCGATTGACCTAGCCGAGGACCGGCAAGAGTTCGAACGGGTCTATACCGCCGCCGGGGTGGCTGCCCCCGCTCACGGCACCGCCACCACGAACGCCGGAGCGCGAGACATCGCCGCCGAGATTGGGTTCCCCCTGCTGGCGCGCCCCTCCTACGTGCTGGGGGGACGCGGCATGGAAATCATCTTCAACGCCGACCATTTCGAGGATTACCTCAGTCGATTGGGGCCGGACTCGGCCGGAGTTGGCGCCGGACCGCTGCTCATTGACCATTTCATGGACGATGCCATCGAAATCGATGTGGATGCGCTCTATGACGGTCACGAGCTGTACCTGGCTGGCGTGATGGAGCATATCGAAGAGGCGGGTATTCACTCCGGTGACTCGGCTTGCGTGCTGCCTCCCGCCACGCTCTCGGGCACGATAATTAACCAGATACGCGCCGCGACCGAGTCCATTGCCCAAGGCGTGGGCACTGTCGGGCTCATCAACATTCAGTTCGCGTTGGCGGCGGGAGTGCTCAACATTATCGAAGCAAACCCCAGAGCGTCGCGCACGGTTCCGTTCGTGGCGAAAGCGACCGGAGTTCCCCTGGCGAAGGCGGCCGCCAAAGTCATGACCGGCACCACCATCGCCCAGTTGCGTGAGTGCGGGATGCTGCCCGGTGTGGACTTTGCCCAGTGGAGTAACTATCCCGACATTGCCGTCAAGGAAGTCGTGCTTCCGTTCAAGCGTTTTCGTACCTTTAGCGGCACTATGGTCGATACGATTCTGGGACCGGAAATGCGTTCGACCGGCGAGGCAATGGGCTTGGGTGTGAATCTGCCGATGGCCTATGCCAAGTCGGAGCTGGCAACGGTCGGGGCACTGCCCAAACCGGGCACGACTATTGTGGTGACGGTGTCTGACCGGGATAAACGCCACATTATTTTGCCGTGTTCGCGCCTGCACCAGCTGGGCTACAAGCTGGTGGCTACCGAGGGGACAGCATCGGTCCTGGAGCGCAATGGGATTCCGGTTACCCGAGTGGAGAAGGACCGTCAGCTCACCGACGGGTCAGCCGACACGGCCTTCAGCTCTTTCGTAAAATCCGAGGAAGTCGGCATGGTCGTCAACACTCCGGAACGCGGCAAGGGCACTCGTGAAGCGGGATACCGGATTCGTACCGCAGCTGCCACCGCCAACAAGGTCATCATCACGACCATGCGGACCCTGCAAGTTGCGGTGCAGGTGATGGATTTCTTAAGTCAGGGACAGAACTTTACGGTGCGGTCTTTGCAGGAACGTCAAATTGAGATGGAGAAGTCCGGTACCCGCACGCCCGGTAAGGCATAAAATGACTTTTCAGGAAGCTCGGGTTTTGTCGCTCCGAGCGGTTTCCTGATGTCACTTGAGAAAGGGAAGTCATGAGCGTTGCGCCAGAAGCTGATCCGGTTGAACCATTCGGGAAACGTTGCCAGGAAACCATAGCGAACCAGGGACCCCTGTGCGTGGGGATTGATCCACACCCGGAGCTGCTGGAGGCTTGGGGGTTACCGCGCAGCGGGGCGGGAGTATGGGATTTTTCCATGCGAGTGCTGGACGCACTGGGCGATTTGTGCGGATTCTTTAAACCGCAATCGGCCCTGTTTGAGGAATATGGCTCGTCCGGGATTTCCGCGCTCACCGCGACTCTGCGGGCGATTCACGATGTTGGGGCGCTCAGCATTGTAGATGTGAAGCGTGGCGACATCGGTTCCACCATGAGCGCCTACGCGAGGGCGTACCTCTCAGAAGGGCCGCTGGAGGCTGACGCGATGACGTTGAGTCCGTTCTTGGGATTCGAGTCCCTGCGTCCCGCACTGGACCTGGCGAAACAGAAAGGCAAAGGAACGTTCGTTTTGGCTTTGACTTCCAACCCGGAGTCCGCCTCGATTCAGTCGGCGATGATTATGGACAACGGTGAGACACCAGTGAGGTCCCTGGCCGCGGATATTATGCAACGTGCGGGTGCGGAAAATCGTGAGGCGGCACAAGCGGGGTACTGGGGCCACGTGGGGTTGGTCGTCGGAGCCACTGTGGGGGAGCGTATGCGCGGTTTGGAGTCGCTGCTGGATGCTGCGAATGCACCGCTGCTGGTGCCCGGTTTTGGCGCTCAGGGTGGAAACGCTGAAAGTGTTGCCAAAGTCTTTGGGAAAGCCGCAGATCGGATTATTGTGTCGAGTTCTCGCGGGATTTTGCGCCGCGGTCCTGAGCCGGGCGCACTGCAAGCCGCCTTTGGAGAAAATTTAGAATCCCTTAAATCCCTCATTTAGTGAAGCAATACTGTATAGAATGCTCACTAGGGTTGGTCGTTGACCAATTCACGTCCACAAAGAAGACAGAAAAACAGGAGTATAGCAAATGGCACTTCCTCCACTTACCGCAGAGCAGCGCGCGGAAGCCTTGAAAAAGGCCGCGGCAGCGCGTAAACATCGCGCTGAAATCAAAGCTGATTTAAAGAACCGCAAAAAGACGCTGTCACAGATCTTAAAGGCTGCCGAAAAGGATGAAGCCCTGGCAAAGATGAAAGTTCAGTCTTTGCTGGAGTCGCTTCCTCGCGTCGGCGCTAAGACCGCCGCTTTGGCGATGGAAGAAATCGGGATTTCCCCGGCTCGCCGCATCCGTGGCCTCGGTCCTCACCAGACTGCCGAACTCATCAAGCGTTTCGGCTGATGGCGACTGCCGGCGCTGCTGCCCGGCTGTTCATACTTAGCGGACCCACCGCTGTTGGAAAGGGAACAGTGGTGGGTTCTCTCTGTGCGAATTTTCCGGGAGAGTTTTACCTGTCCGTTTCCGCCACCACTCGTGACCCCCGACCTGGGGAAGTAGACGGACAGTCCTATTTCTTCATGACGAAACCCCAGTTCGAAGAGCTCATCGAAGCCGGGGGACTGCTGGAGTGGGCGCAGGTCCACGGTAAGAACTACTACGGCACTCCTGCCGCCCCTGTCGATGAGGCTTTACGTCAGGGCAAACCGGTTCTGTTGGAAATTGACTTGGCGGGAGCGCGGCAGGTGAAGGCGAAGCGTCCGGACGCACATACCATTTTCCTCAAGCCCCCGTCTTGGGAGGAACTGGTGCACCGCCTCCAAGGCCGCGGCACGGAATCTTTGGAAGAACAGCATCTGCGCCTGGAAACGGCGCGCACTGAGCTGGCTGCTGCCCAGGAATTCGACGAAATCGTGGTGAACGATGAAGTGCCTAACGCCACCGCGCAACTGGCTAAAATTATGGGTTTGCGCTAGGATAGCTGGGCTGAAGAAACCAAAAATCACTATTGAGGGGGATTTTTTATGACCGGAACCGTCGCCCACCCCGAGGGCATCACCGACCCGCCTATTGACGACCTGTTGGAAAACGTTGATTCCAAGTACGCCCTGGTGGCTTTCGCGGCGGCTCGCGCACGCCAGATTAACACCTACAACCAGCAACTGGAAGCTGGTCTGTTGGACACTATCGGCCCGCTGGTTGATCACGCTCCGCGGGAAAAGCCGCTATCTATCGCCATGCACGAGATTGCGCAGGGGATGTTGGACATGCAGTTGAAGGGCGATGAGCCGGAGGAAGAGACTCCTGAGGAAGACACCCCGGCACCGGTGGATCCGCTGGCAGCCTTGGCGGCCTCCTTCCCCGAGGGCCTGGCGAAAGATGACAACGCCTGACCTGGACGCCCCCCACGGTTTAGAGAAAACCGTCATTTTGGGGGTAGGCGCCTCCGTGGCTTCGTTTAAAGCCATCGAAGTGCTGCGCAGTCTCGCTGCTGCCGGTGTCAATGTGTGGGTTTGTCCCACGGTCGATTCCCTCAATTTTGTGGGGAAAGCGACCTGGGAGTCCCTGAGCGGTCACCCGATTCATACCGACGTGTTCCAGACCCCGGACTTCATTACCCACGTCACCTTGGCCAGCCAAGCTGACCTGTTCCTGACAGTGGGAGCTTCCGCCGATTTGATGGCCCGGTTCCGCATGGGTCTGGCCGACGAGTTCCTCACCCTGGTCGCCATCACGGTGGACTGCCCGCGTCTCATCGCTCCCTCGATGCACCCCACGATGTGGGAAAACGCGGCGACCCAGGAGAACGCGGCGGTGCTGCGTGAACGGGGTTGGCGCTTTATCGGTCCCGAAACCGGTAAGCTGGCCGACAACACTTATGGCATCGGCCGCTTGAGCGAACCCGACGTCATCTGTGACGCAGTTTTGGCGCAACTGGGCGTGAGCAACCCCGGTTCCATCAGTTAGTTTTCACAAGGCCGCCCATGAGTTTTCGTTCCGTAGTGGTGTCCGCCGGGGGAACCCGCGAGCCTTGGGACGAGGTGCGTTTTTTGGGGAATCGGTCTACCGGACGCCAAGGGTGCGAGGTGGCTCGGGCAGCCCTAGAGACTGGAGCCGACGTCACATTAGTGGCCGCCAACGTAGAAGCGGCCCTCATTCCTCACGGGGTGAAGGTCGTGGAGGCCCCAACCGCTGAGGACATGTTGCGCCAGATGCACGCCGCCGCCGCGGGGGCGGACCTAGTGGTCATGTGCGCCGCTGTTGCGGACTTTCGCCCGATTCGCGTCTCGGGCAAGATAACCCGCCACGACGCAACTATCCCCACTCTGGAACTGGAACGCACCCCCGACGTCCTTATGAATCTCATTGAGCACCGCCGCGAAAACCAGACCATTGTGGGATTTGGGGCGCTGACCGGTAGCGAGGCACAGGTGCGGGAGCAAGGCCGCAAGAAAGCTCTGGCGAAGGGCGCGGACCTGTTGTGCGTGAATCGGGTCGGGGACGGCCACGGCTTCGCGACTGAGACAAACACCTTGATTTTCTTTGATTCCCAAGGCACTGAACGGGGTCAAGCCAGCGGCACAAAACTTGAGGTCGCCGAGGTCATGCTCCGACTAGCTGGAGAAATCTCGCAAAGTCACTAGAATTCGTTTATGAGTAAAAAAGTCACTTTCACATCTGAATCTGTCACTGAAGGACATCCCGATAAGGTTTGCGACCGGATTGCCGACTCAATCCTGGACGCTATTTTGGAACAAGATCCGGCGGCGCACGTTGCGGTAGAGACGTTTGTCACCACCGGACTGGTTCATGTCATGGGTGAAGTGACGACCGAGGCCTACGTAGAGATTCCCCACATCGTGCGCCACGAGATTGCCCAGATTGGCTACACGTCCTCGGAGATTGGTTTTGATGGGCGCAGCTGTGGCGTAATGGTTTCCTTGGGGCAACAATCCCCAGACATTGAAGCGGGAGTCAGCCATTCCCTGGAAGTGCGTCAGGGTCCCGAAGCTTACGACCCTCTGGAACAGCAAGGCGCCGGGGATCAAGGAATTATGTTCGGCTATGCCTGCGATGAGACCCCGGATTTGATGCCGATGCCGATTTGGCTGGCACATAAACTGTCCCAACGGTTGGCTCAGGTGCGCAAAGAGGGGATTGTTTCCGGATTGCGTCCCGACGGGAAAACCCAGGTGTCTGTCGAGTACGAGGACGGGGTGCCGCGTGCCCTGTCCACCATCGTGGTTTCGACTCAGCACGCCCCGGATCGCACCCAGGCGGAACTGCACGCTATGGTCGAAGCGGAGGTTATTCGCCCGGTACTCGACCAGTTGGATATTGAGCTGGACACCAAGGACACGGAAATTTTGGTGAACCCCTCGGGTCAGTTCATTATTGGCGGCCCCGCCGCGGACTCCGGTCTGACCGGTCGCAAGATTATTGTGGACACCTACGGGGGCATGGCGCGTCACGGGGGAGGTGCTTTTTCCGGTAAGGACGCCTCAAAGGTCGACCGTTCGGCCTCTTACGCTTTGCGTTGGATTACCAAGAATATCGTGGCGGCTGGTTTGGCAAAGCGCTGCGAAATCCAAATCGCTTACGCGATTGGCCGAGCCAACCCGGTGTCCCTGTCGGTGGAAACGTTCGGGACCGGGGTCGTGGCAGATGAGGAACTGGCCGCGGCGATTCGTGAAACTTTCGATTTGCGTCCCGCTGCCATCATTCGGGATTTGGACCTAACCCGTCCGATTTTCCGCTACACCAGCAACTACGGTCATTTTGGGCGTGACGGTTTCAGCTGGGAAGAAACCAATCGGGCGCAAGCTCTCAAAGAGTATTTCCAGTGAAACCGGCTGCGGGGCTGGTTTTGGCTCCGGCTTTCGGATTGGCAACTGCCGGATTTTTGTCTCCGGGGTATGAGCTGTAATTAAGTCGTGCTTGCTGAACCGATATTGCCACTGGACGATTTCGCGCCTCCCGGACCGCGGGAGGTGCGGGTCGACGGTGTGGAAAAGCCCGTGGCGGAGGTACTGCTCAACACGTTTACGCCCGCCTTGTCCCGGCCTCTCGACTTCGTGATTCCCCCAAAGCTCGATGCTGCGGCAGGGCCGGGGGTGCTGGTGAAAGTGAAAGTGGGGACGAAACGCTACACCGGGGTCATCGTGGCTCGTAAAGACAGTACCGAGTGGCAAAAACCGCTGCGGGAAATCGAACGCACCTTGGGCGATTTGCCCCTGTTAGACGCCTCTACCCTGGAACTGCTGGAAAACGTCTCTCTCTATTACGGGACGGGACCATCCTCCCTGCTGCGTTACGCCCTGCCAGAGCGGCGCGTCAAGGTAGAACAGGCCTTTTCCACCGACCCTCCAGGAGGGGACACGACCGCGGTCACGGTGGCGCCACCGGAGCAAACGACTTGGGCGCGCTACGCCGGGGGAATCGAATTTTTCTCTGATTTGTGTCAGGGACACCACCCTCGCGCCGTCGTCAGCGCGCTGCCGCTGGGAAACAATCCACATTTCCAACCATCTTCACGGTTTCAGCCTATCGCCGAGTTAGTGGCGGCGACCTGGTCTAACGGGGAACAATCCCTAGTGGTGATGCCTACGGTAGAGCAAGCCGACGAAGCCTACCTGTATCTGCGGGACTACTTCGCCGACTCAAACCAAGTCGTGCTGTACACCTCGGAAATCCCGACTGCCGCCTCCTATGAAACGTTCTTGCGTTCCCGTTTCGGCACCGCCGCGGTGGTGGTCGGCACCCGTGGTGCTGTGTTCTTGCCGTTGGCTCGTCCCGGTTTGTTCTACCTGTGGGACGACTTGGCGTGGTCGCTAAGCTCGGATATGTTCCCGAACTTTTCCGCTCGGCAAGTCCTGCTGATGCGTTCCCAGCTATGCGGCGCCGCTCTGGTGTTGGCGCACTATTCTGTCAACGCGGGGGATCTGCAGCTGGTGACCCGCCACTTTGCCTGCGGTCTGGCCCCGCATCGCGACGTTTTGCGCCAATGCACGGGACGATTTGAATTCCTCAGCGAGGATGCCCAGCTGGCGGAAGGCATGACAGGGGCGATGCTCCTGCCAAACGCCGCTCTGCGCCTGGTTCGTCAGGGTCTGAAATCCGGGCCGGTTTTGCTGCTAGTTCCTCCCGACGGGGCGTTCTCTGTCTTGAGCTGCTCAAACTGCGGTGCAAATGCGGTGTGCGAAGTGTGCGGAGGACCGTTGACCTTTGAGGGTTCCCGGCTGGTTTGCACTCGATGCGGCAACATCCCCGCCAACTATGCCTGTCCAAACTGTGTCAGCATGAAAATGCGCGGGCGCCACCTGCAGTCACGTACCGTGATTGATGACATTGGACGGGCTTTTTCAGGAGTGCCGGTGTTGGTTTCCCGTCCCGGAAAAGGGCAGGTCGGCCTCATTGACGGAGCATCTCGCCTGGTCATAGCCCATCCGGGGGGCGAGCCTTTCGCCGTGGGCGGGTACGAAGGCGCGGTTATCCTGCGGGCTCATATGTGGGCTAATCGGACCGCCTTGTGGACCGCTCAAGAAGTCATGCGGCAATTTTTGGCGGCGGGAGCCTTGGTGAAACCACAGGGGCGTATCTTGGTGACAAACCGGATTGACCCGCGCTGGGAACAGGCTTTGGTGCGCTGGGACCCCTGGGGTTTTGCCGCCTTAGACCTGCGGGAACGGGAAGCGGGACACTTTGCTCCCGCGTGGCGTACGGCTTTGTTGCAGGGGGAATCCCTGGGCGAGGTGCTGGCTTTTTTGCGCCAGGAGTTTCCGGAACTCACGGTGTTTGGTCCGGTACCGGCACGGGAAAATCCCGCGCTCAGCACCGCGTTTGTGTCGGTAGCGCTGCGTGAAAGTCAGGATTTCGGACGGGCGCTCCGCGCGGTGGAATTGCAAAATGCTCGGGAACGAAAATCTGGCAGCGCCTCCCTGCGCATCGTGGTGGATCCCCCTGATCCCGCCGGTCAAATCGGATAGACCGCGCTGTCGCCTTTAAACCCCTTAGTCGAACTTAGATAGGATAGTTTTATGCGTATTGTTTTCGCCGGTTCCCCCCAGGCGGCCCTTCCCGTATTGACATACCTCGAGCAATCTGCACACGACCTGGTAGCGGTGTTGTCACGCCCGGACGCTCCCTCCGGCCGAGGCCGGAAACTGGCTCCGTCACCGGTTTCCACCTATGCGTCACAGCACGACCTGATGCTCTATCAGCCCAAAACCCTTAAGAACAACGCGGAAGCCGCCGCATTTTTGCGTGACCTCCAGCCAGATTTGGGGGTCATAGTGGCTTACGGAGCCATTTTGCCGGCAGATATTTTAGAGATTCCCAGGTTCGGGTGGATTAATATCCATTTTTCCCTGCTGCCTCGCTGGCGGGGCGCCGCCCCGGTGCAGCGTGCTCTCCAGGCGGGGGACGCCCAAACCGGCGTCACGGTCTTTCAGCTGGAACTTGCATTGGATACCGGCCCCATTTACGCAACTTGCTCTTATACGGTGCCGGAGCAAGCGGCCGCGGGGGATGTGTTGCTCGAACTCGCCGAGCTCAGCGTCAAACCGCTGGAGCAAGCCCTGTCCCTGATTGAACGGGGAGTTGCCCCCGAGCCGCAAGCGGAAGCCGGTGTCACCTATGCGCCGCCCCTGCACCCGGCGGAAGGTGAAATCGACTGGTCCGTTCCGGGAGACACGATTGCCAACCACATCAGAGGATTTACGCCGTCTCCCGGAGCCTGGACGATGTGGCAGGATTCCCGCATGAAATTGGGTGTTCTGGAGACGAATCCGCCCGTGACGATGCCTATCCCGCCTCTGGAACCCGGTCAGATCTTTACCACTCGTCACGAGGTGTGGGTCGGGACCGGTTCGGCTCCCGTGTGTTTAGGCACCGTGGCTCCAGCCGGGAAAAAACCTATGCCGGCTGAGGCTTGGGCGCGCGGAGCCCACCTGGAAAGCGGCGCGAAGTTTGGCAGTTCGAGCCCGATGGGAGGCCAGGAGTGAACCATCCAAGGGGCGCTTCCGGGGGCCAGTCTCGCTCGACGCATCACAGTGCGAAAGCCGGGGGCGCGGCTCGAAATTTTCGGAACTCCCGCACCGGTTACGCTTATCGAAGCAAAGCCCGGCGCGACCCCGCTCGTGACGTCGCTTTTCAAGCCTTGCGCCGCGTGGACCAAGACCAGGCTTACGCCAATCTGGTGCTGCCCGGCCTGATTGAACGGGCGCATTTGCACCGCCGCGACGCGGCTTTTGCTACTGAGCTGGTGTACGGAACATTGCGTTTACAAGGGCGCTACGACGCTATTATCGGACTGCTGAGTGACCGGGAAGTCGCAGCTTTAGATCCGGAGCTACTGACGGTGCTGCGGATGGGGATTCATCAAATCCTTCAGATGCGGGTGGAAAACTACGCCGCAGTAGACACCATGGTTGACCTGGCACGAGACCGTTTATCGGCCGGTCCTGCCGGGATGGTAAACGCAGTGCTGCGCAAGGTCACGGAACATGACCTGTCCTACTGGCTCGATGCCATCACGCAGGGACTGACCGGGGAAAAAGCCCTGAGCCGAGCATTTTCCTATCCGGAATGGATTGTGTGGGCGCTGCGCGATGCCCTGGTCGCCAATGGCCGGGATGCCGCGGATCTGCCCGGACTCCTACACGCCCAAAACCGTCCCGCCTACGTGACATTGTGCGCCCGACCGGGTTTGATAACTGCTGACGAACTGGCGACCGCGGCCGAAACTTATCTCGACGTCAATACTCGCTTGGGTGAACTCTCCGATTGTGCGGTGGTGCTGTCCGGAGGCGACCCGCGGCGGCTGCGCGCAGTAGAGCGGAGCCTCGCCGGGGTCGAGGACGAGGGCTCGCAGCTGGTCGCCAAAGTCCTGGCAGCCGCGCCCGTGGCGGGGACGGAGCGGACCTGGGTTGATTTGTGTGCCGGACCCGGCGGAAAAACGGCGCTGCTGGCGGGATTGGCTCGCTCGCGGGACGTCTCTGTCATCGCCAACGAGGTTTCGCCACATCGGGCTGAACTGGTGCGTGATTCCACGAAAGCATTTACGGACCAGACAGTGCAGGTTTTACAGGGCGATGGACGAGATTTTGGTGAACTTCATCCGGGTAAAGCCGATCGGGTGTTGGTGGACGCACCTTGTTCCGGCCTGGGTTCGCTGCGCCGCCGCCCCGAAGCCAGATGGAACAAATCCGCTGCCGACCTAAAGGACTTGACCGCCCTACAGCAAGAGCTGCTGCAATCCGCTTTGCAAACGGTGAAGCCGGGGGGAGTCGTGGGATACGCGACCTGCAGCCCGCATTTGGCTGAAACCCGCCAGGTGGTGGAAAACACGGTGAAAAATCGTGCGGAATTGCGGGTGTTGGATGCTCCCGCGGTGGCCCGCGACATCATCGCCAACCCGCAACATGACCTCGGGCTGGGACCTTACCTGCAGCTGTGGCCCGACCGGGACGGTACCGATGCCATGTTCCTGGCGCTGATTCAAAAAATGCCTGATTCCCAGGAATAAAACCAGGTCAAAACCGTCCGAGACCCACTGCGGAATTAGACAATAGAGGAAAGAAGGGAACCGACATGAGCCTTAAGATTTACCCCTCCGTACTGAACTGCGACCAGATGCATTTCGCCCAGGCGCTGCAAGACATCAAAAGCGCCGACGGAGTCCACCTCGACATTATGGATAATCATTTTGTGCCCAATCTGACGTGGGGGCTGCCGACAGCCACAGCGGTGCTGAACGCCACGAAACTACCGGTAGACGCCCACTTGATGATTGAAAATCCAGACCGTTGGGCTTTGGAATATGCCAAAGCCGGCTGCGCGATAGTCTGTTTCCACCTGGAAGCCTCGAAAGCCCCGGTGCGAACCGCTGACGTGCTACACAGTTTAGGAGCCAAATCCGGCATTGCACTGAATCCAGCCACCCCGGCTAGTGCAATCAAAGATATTTTGGGTCGGTTTGACCAGGTCACGGTCATGAGTGTGGAGCCGGGCTTTGGGGGGCAAAAGTTTATTCCCGAAGTGTTGCCAAAGATTCGCAAGCTACGCAAATTTGCCGAAGACGCCCGCCTAAACCTCGACATCGAGGTCGACGGGGGAATCAATGAAGAAACCTTGCCGCTGGTGCTGAAAGCCGGGGCTAACGTGGTGGTGGCCGGCTCCTACGTGTTCAAGCGGAAACCCGCTGAGGCTCTCGCCACGTTGCGCGCCATCGGCGCCGCCGCGCACACCCATTAACGCTTTTTCAGGATTGGTCCTGAGTGCACCGCTGAGAGGCTATACTGTAAGTAGCTCTGGGGGCTGTGTAATTCAGCACCGGCGGTAAAGTCCGCGACCTCGTGTGCGCACGAGTTGAATCGGTGAAACTCCGATACCGACGGTTAGAGTCCGGATGGGAAGAGCCGCACGTTTAGCTGCGCCTGCGTATGTTTACCGAGGCGTCGCTGAGCGTTCATCTTTCTTTGCCCTGGGCTGTCCGATGAAGTGACAAACCGGAAGGGGTGAAGATGTCAATGAGTCAAAACCAGACACCGTCAACGGTTAACGCCGTCCCGGAATTTCGGCCGCTCAACGTCATCGCCCCTCTCGCTTTGGCACTGCTCATTGTGGCAGTCTGGTTTCTCGCGACAAGTTCTGGAAACATTCCAACGTTTATCTTGCCGCGTCCCAGTGACGTAGTTCAGTCCGGTGTGGAGCTGTTGAGCGGCAAAACGTTTTGGCTTTACCTGGGCAACACGTTGCTGGCCGCGGCGGGGGGAACCGTCTTGGGACTGATTGTGAGTGTGCCGCTTTCGTTTGCGATCCATCACCTGCGGCTCCTGAACGCGGCGGTTCAGCCGTTTTTGGGGGCTTCCCAAGCGGTTCCGGCGGTAGCGCTGGCGCCGCTGCTGTTGATTTGGCTGCCGACGCCGCGTTTTGCCATTGCGGTGTTGTGCGCTTTGATGGTGTTTTTCCCCATTTTGGTTTCCACCACCGTGGGTTTGCATCACCTGAACGCCAGCATTCTGGAAGCCGCCAAACTCGATGGCGCCGGGACGTGGGACCTGATGAAATACATGGAGTTTCCGCTGGTGTTGCCGTCCCTGCTGGGCGGCATCCGTAACGGCGTGACCCTGTCCATCACCGGAGCGGTGGTGGGAGAGATGGTCATCGGCGGACGCGGCATGGGCACCCTGATTACCCTGCAGTCACACAACGTAGATACACCCGGAATGTTCGTGAGTTTAATCATGATATGCACCGTGGCCGCGTTGCTTTACCTAGGGGTGTATCGCCTGGAGCGTCATTCCAAAACGGTAAAGGCAGTTTAGCTGCGTCTCAAAGAAAGGTTCACAAGATGTCACATCGTTTTATCAGGTCTCTAGCCGGGTTGGTTGTCAGTGCCGCCGTTTTGGCCGGCTGTGCTGCCGGCTCCGGTGCTGATAAGGGCAGTTCCGCCACGTCGGCCGATAGTTCGGCAGGGGCGGATCAGGCGGTCACAATCGGTCTGACGTATATCCCTAACGTGCAGTTCGCACCGTTCTATGTGGCGGCTCAAGACCAGCTGTTCCGTTGGGACAACGGCGGGGGAGAGCGCCTCCAGCCCGTTCACCTGCGTCATCACGGCGCCGATGAGGGGCTGTTCAACGCCCTTCTGTCCCATAAAGAGGACTATGTGGTGGCGTTTGCTGACGAAGCGGTACAAGCGATTTCAGCCGGTATGGATTTGTGCGTGACGGGTATCCTGTACCAAAAGTATCCGGTCGAAGTCATCGCGACCAAGCAGTCGGGGATTACCTCCTGGGCCGATTTGAAAGGGAAAACTGTGGGCGTTCCCGGCCGATTTGGCTCGAGCTGGTTTGGTTTCCAGGCAGGTTTACAGCAGGCGGGTTTGAGCCTCGACGACGTGAAAATTTCGGAAATCGGATATACCCAGCAAACCCAGATGGCTACCGGGAAAGTCGATGCGGTGGTCGGGTTTTCCAATAACGACCTGGTGCAGTTCCAGTTGGCGGGCCTGGATGTGACCGAGATTTCCCTGCCATCGAATCTTCCTTTGGTAGGTGCGGCCGTGGTGACGACCGGCGAACGGTGCGAAAACCAGGACGCCGCGAATGAGGGTGTCATCAACGCTATGGCCCAAGCCATCAACAGTATCCAGCAGGATCCGGAAAAAGCGGTGGAATACACGAAAAAGTATGACCAAACGCTGAACACTGCCGCCTCCCTGCAGGCTGCCCAGAAAGTCAACTTGGCGACGCTGGAGTTGGAGCAGTTGCCCAACTACGACCCGGCTGACCCCGGACGCTCAGCCGCGCCCGACCCGCAAAAGTTTAAGGCGATGATTGCCCTTTTGGGCGAGGTCGGGGCGTTGGACGACAAAGTTGACCTCAGTTCTTTGGACCAGGCAGGTTTGGAAAAAATCGCTAGACCGTGGCAATCCCTGCACGCCAAGTCGCCCGCTACAAAGTAAATTCGGGGCATTTCGCGGGATTCGGGTGGTACAGACCCGAATCCCGCTCCGCATTGTTAAAATAAATGCAGAAAACCGCACTCGCGTATGTAGTTAGGCAAACCTTATGGCAACGATGGAACAGGAAAGCGCGCAACTCCCGACCCAACCGCCTCGTGAAACGGATAAACAATTTCGAGCCGGGTGGACTCTGACCAAGAAATTGCTGATGAATGGGGTTATCACAATTTTTTCAGCGTGCATGGTCGCCGGTTCCACCACCGTGTTCCTGATCTTGATTGCGCGGGCTTTGCAAAAGGCCGGCGCAACAGCCACTAACCAAGCCACGGTCAAGGCCCTAGCCGAAGCCCAACATTTGTTGAACATCGGAATCGTGGTGGTCATCGTCACCGTCATATTGGCCTGCATTTTTGTGATGACCCCCATCGTGGTGGTCATTATCCAGGTCACCCGACAGATTAAAACTCTGAACGCCTCGGTGGAAGCTTTGAGTGCCGGGAATTTCACCGTTTTGCCCAAAGTCATGGGAGCCGACGATTTGGCGGGAATGTCGTGGAAACTGCGGCAAGCTATCCGTGTTTTGGCGGAAACTATGGGCACGGTGAAGGCGGCTTCCGATAACGTTGATAGGGCATCGGCGGAACTAGGCGTGACTTCCGCTGATTCTAGCCAAGTGGCGCAAAACACTTCCGAAACTTTGGAACAAGCTTTGACGAAAACCGAGATGTCACGTCAGGCTTCTGCCGGGGCTGATGAGTCCCGCATGGAGCTGCAAAAAGAGATGGTGACGATACGCCACGCCACAGAGATTGCCGCCGGCCTTTCTGACGATGCGGTGCAAGCTGTGGGGCAAGCCACCGCCTGCGTCACAACTTTGAACCAGGCGGCCGACGAAATTTCTTCCGTGGTAAAGATAATTGCGGACATCGCCGAACAAACGAACCTGCTGGCATTGAACGCCACCATCGAGGCAGCGCGCGCCGGAGATGCCGGAAAAAGTTTTGCCGTGGTGGCGGACCAGGTTAAGAGCCTCGCTACTAAAACCGCGGGCGCCACGCACGAGGTCGAAACGAAAGTCACCTCTATTCAAGATTCAACGGTGCAGGCGGTACAGGAGATTGAAAGCATCTCACGGGTGGTCGAAGAGATGGCACAGGTCCAGGTACAGATTTCCGATTCCTTGAGCGCTCAGGACACCTCCGCAACGCATCTCATGGAATCGTTGACCCAGATGAATGAATGCGTGGGACAGATGACCGAGCTGATGCACACAGCGGTGACGCTGTCCGAAAAGAACGCCAGCACCGCGGGTGAGGTTTCCACTACGGCAGCCACGTTGGCTCACCAGGCCAAGGGATTGGATACGTTGGTCGGAAAGTTTACTTACCGAACCGCCTAGGGCCCTGGCCGTCAGGACAGAGATTTTTAAAACGGGGCGAGGTTGCATACTCTTAAAGAGTGAATAATTTTGAAGACCTGTACCAGATTATTGTGAGCCGAAAGAACGAACGCCCGGAGGGATCCCGTACCGTTGAGGAACTGGACAGGGGAGTCCACGGCATCGGCAAAAAAATCGTGGAAGAAGCCGCCGAAGTGTGGATGGCATGCGAATACGAATCGGAGGAAGCGGCTCAGATAGAGATGTCGCAGCTCATCTATCACTTGCAGGTCATGATGGTGGCGAAAGGCTTTACGCCCCAAGATATTTACCAGCATATGTAGAGCGGTATTTCCCAGAGCCGGAATCCGGAACGACTCGGAAAACAGTCAATAACAGCTTGAGAAAAGGGGAGTCAGCCATGTTACGAATCGCGGTGCCGAATAAAGGATCGCTGTGCGAACCGGCAGTCACGATGCTAAAAGAAGCCGGTTATAAAGTAACCCGGCGCGGACGCGAGTTGACGATTATCGACAAGGGTAACGATGTCGAGTTCTTTTTCCTACGTCCGCGTGACATTGCGGTCTATGTCGGTTCCGGGGTCGTGTCGTGCGGCATCACCGGTCGGGATTTGTTGATTGACTCCGGGGTGGAAGCGGTGGAATATCTCGGGCTGGACTTTGCCCGCTCCACGTTCCGATTTGCCGGGCCGGCGGGCCAGTTCCACGACTTGGCGGACATTCAAGGTAAACGGGTGGCGACCTCCTATGACCTGCTGTTGAAAAAATTTCTCGATGAACACGGGATTTCCGGGGTTCGCGTGGTACACCTGGACGGCGCGGTGGAGTCTTCCGTACAGTTGGGCATCGCCGATTTGATTGCTGACGTGGTCGAGACCGGTTCTACGTTGCGGGCTGCCGGTTTGCAAACTTTCGGTGCGCCTCTGTTGGAATCGGAAGCCTTGCTGATTACCACCGCTGGTCAAGAAAATCACACTCAGCTGCAAACGTTGGCGGCACGCCTGCGGGGCGTGATGGTAGCGCGAACCTATGTGTTGATGGATTACAACGCCCCGTCCGCCCAGCTCGCGGACCTGTTAGCGATTACGCCCGGTATTGAATCCCCGACGATTTCCGACCTGGCTGAGGACACCTGGAAAGCGGTGCGGGTCATGGTGAAAGCCGCTGACGTGAACCTGATTATGGACCGTCTCTACGCGGCCGGGGCGCGCGGCATCCTGGTGACTGACCTGAAAGCCTGCCGTCTGTAACGCTGTTGCGCCTCAGCTCGCGGCGCTGGGGTCTTTCTGTAGTTTCTTGGATTCGCGGGTAGGCACGGTCGCTCCGTAGGCTCCCGCCGCTGCCGCCGCGAGGAAAGCGGCCGGGTCTTCGCTAAGCGTTCGCCCCATTGTGGAAAGTTTCACTGGGAAGGCCTCTAGAGCCGCGTAAAGTCCCGTAGTGGGTTGGTTGATGACCCGATGGTGTTCTTGCAAAAGGCTCAGTTGGGACGTCACCAGGGGAGCGAACGTTCCTTTCGGGTCAGCTAGGGCATTTTCTAGAGGATTGTCGAGGTCGAAAACCGGAAGCACCACGTCCAGAGGGGGCAGTCCCATCCAGGTCAACATGGTCAGAGAGTGGTGCGAAATGCCGTAGTGCCGGGGCCGCGCGTCGCCGCTGGACATCCGCAGCACCGCAATGGGATGACCGTTTAACGCCGAAGCCGTATGCAAAAATTGTGCCCCATCGACCCCCGAGTAACCCCAGCGAGTGCCGGTACCCAGATTGCCCGGACCTTGAGACACGATGACCGCATCGGCCTTGACGACCTCGGAGGCCACGAACAGGGCGGAGGGAAAACTGACGGCTTCAAAATCGCCGCCAAAGCACTGCCCGCAGGTGATGGTGGCGGCTAAACTGCCGGACTCGCGCATTTGGGCTACGGTACGGGAATACGCCAAAGGTAGGGCGCCGCCATCAGTTTGGATATAGACCAGCCGGGCTCGCGGGTTTTGGTGCAGGAATCCCGCCACGATAGCTGGCAGAGCGGAATGCAAATCCGTCACCAAAACGGGAAGTCCATCCAGGTTATCCGCCGAACGCAACAGAGAATGGTAGGGACTGTCCGGCTCGTCCGCACCCAACACCACCTTTTGATGCGGGGTGTAGCGAGCCTTCACCAAGTGGCCAGGATTAGGCAGTTCGTCCGCCGGCAGGCGGGTTTCATTGGCCAGGACCATGGCTTCGCCGCCGGTGCCCAAGGCTTTAGCCAGGGGAGAGACTTCAATCTGGATGATATCGCCGGGCTCAGCGTTACCGAGCAGCTCCGGGTAGCAGATGGCCCGGCAGTTGTCGCCGGGCTGGAAACTCACGGCAGGGCCGGTTTCTTGGCGGGGAGGCGCAGCCACGATTTCGCAGCGCAAAACCTGATGTGGAGTCTGGCGCTGCACTTCCAGAACGCGAGCTTTCCGAATCATCACGGGTTAAGCATAGCCGCTTCAACCTAGAGTTCAGAACAATCCCGGAAGTCCACCGCTATAATTTTCCTATGCACCAGGCACCGAGCGAACCCGACATTTTCGACGAAGATGACGATTATGAATGGCGTAAAGACCTCCCTAGTGACACGGAACTCGCTCCAGCATCGCGGCGTTACCAGGGACTTTTAACAGTCTTTTACCGAGAAGCCCGCCCGTTAACCTATGATGAAATCTACGCCGCCTATACCGCCACCATCGGACCTTACTTCCCGGCTCGCCCCGGTACTGACGACTCGGCCCAGTCTCATGAAAACTACAGTGTCAAAATCCGCAACGACATCAAAATCCTCAACGAAATCTTGGGCGATATTATCGTGGAGGATAAACGCAATAATGTCGGAACGGAACACCGATACCTGCTGCGGCCCGATTCACACCGCCAAACGCTAGCTTTTGATGCGGCCGAATCAGTTTGGGTTCACCTGGCGCTGGGATTATTGGAAGGGGACTTTACCAAAATAGATTCCCATGTTCGTTCCGTGAGCGACATCGACCCCGACAATCCGCTAGAAGTCCAGTCGCAGGTGCTCATTTCGCGTCTGACGCAAGATATTTTTCACGCCATTGCCGCGCATCAGTTCATCGAATTCGATTACCAAGCCCGCTACGGCGAATACACGCATCGACGGGTACGTCCCACAATGATGATGCTGTCACGCGGATTTTTCTACGTTCGAGGTTTCGATGAAACCCGCCAAGGTTTCCGAACGTTCAAGCTATCCCGTCTCAGTAAACTGGTTATTACCGACCAGATTTTTGATGTTACCGAGTACGTGGAGTCCCCTCGCGGCGTCTCTCTAGAGAGCCCATTGGAACGGGTCATGTTTGTGGCAGACCCCGTGAAAGCCTCGGAAGCAGTCATGAACGCGGAACTCATCTGTGAGCATGATGATATTGTTCGCCAGGGAGCGGAACTGGGGTTGACCGGGCTTGAGCGGATCCCTGCCGGGTGGAATCTCTATCGAGCTAAACAACCGGATTTCTATACTTGGAGCCGTCTGGCCGCCGAAGCAATGATTCACCTGGTGGTGCTCGACCCCCCGAAACTTGTGACGGCAACCGTGCAGGCAGCTCGCAGTCTCACTCAGCTCAAGTTGACGGAGGGTGAGTATGAAACCGGACGTCTCAAATTCGACGAGTTTAGACCCCGGAAAACTGGCGTTTCCATAGATAACCAGACGCGCGTAACGACCGAATCCCTGGCGGTGATGACGTTTATCTTTAATGCGAGCACTGCCGGCGACACCTGTACGGTAGATGAACTGGCTAAACATTTTGGTCTCAAACCTCAGGACATAAAAAATATTATTTGGGATTTTTTGGATTTGGATGCGGCCGCTAGCAACGAAAAATCTGACTACGACAGTTTCCTGCCCTCGATACGCAAGGACGGGACCATTGAAGTCAACGGTTCTCGCAGTTGGGTGATGCCCCCGTCCTTTAGCGCAGACGAAGCGTTGTCCCTCCTGTTGGGGCTGGAAGTCGCCGGTTATCTGGCCCCCTCGTCACAAGAGGCGATTGCGACCGCTCTTCTGAAGGTCGCCTCTTGGTTGGGGCAGGCGCACGAACTGGCCGCTCCGCAGCTGGTGACGAACACGGTGCCGCCCTCAATCCAAAACTCTCTGGAGACGTTAAACCGGGCCATCGAGCGGGGCCACACGGTCGTCTTTACCTATACCAACGCCAGTTGGGACACCGCGGAACACCGCGTGGCACCCCGGTCTGTCTATACAGACCGCTATCATGTGTATCTGGTGGGGGTGAACCTCGAGAAGAACAAGTGGCACAAGTACCGCCTGGATCGCCTCAGTAACCTGCGCGTCACCGCGGAGACGATTCCTGAAAAACTCCCTCAAAAACCCAGCTACAAGTACCAGACGGTCGACCTGGAGCTGAAAAATCAGGCGAAATCCTACGTGGATACGATTCTTCACGCCCAGACGGTCGATCAGTCCTCCACCACGTATCGGGTGCGTTTGAAAGTCAAAGATCCCGCTTGGCTGCAGCGGGTTATACAGATTCTCGCGAGCGAAATAGAAGCCATTATTGGTGGGCCAGCGATAGAGCCGGTGGTGGCGGCTGCCGGCGAGGTGGGCGCCGCGACCCTTGCGCTCTATGCACAGGTCGGCTCCGCACTATCGACCGCGGACAGGTAAGATTGAGTTATGAGTGTTCAGGGTATCGTGTGGCTCATCGCCGTAATTTGTGCCGTGATTATTTTCGCGGCCACGACCGCGTGGATTATCGTGCGTGGAATACGTCTCTATCGGACGGTTCGCGATATCGAGCTGCCCGCCGCCGACACTGCGGAACCGGTCCGCCCACCGGCTCGAAAGCCAGCTCCCACGGGGGATGCCGCAACTTTGAGCGCGGCACGGGTGGCCCGCGCCGAGGTGAAGCAGGCTCGCAAAGCCAACAAGCAGCGCCGCCTGCACTCCGCTCATGACCGTTGGGCGAGCTACGATTTGGTGGCACCGCGGCAATAGACATCTGAAACTATGAGTCCCAAACGTCACCGTTACCGCGAGAGCCAGAAAGCCGCCGCGCGATTGGCGCAAACGGAAGGCCCCGAGGCTACCGACCCTTCTCCTGCCCAGCGCTATCAAGCTTTCAGAGCGACCCAGCAATCCCCGGAACTCTACGAGTTCCAAGCCCTGTTCGATTTTCCCCTGGATGACTTTCAAATCGAGGCTTGCCAGGTGCTCGATAAGGACCAAGATGTCCTGGTCAGCGCCCCAACCTCGGCTGGGAAAACCATAGTCGGTCTGTACGGGATTTTCCTGGCTTTGCGCCAAGGCAAACGCTTGTTTTACACCACGCCGATTAAGGCCCTGTCCAACCAGAAGTATCTGGAACTCGTGGAGTTATTCGGTGCGGAAAATGTCGGGCTGTTGACCGGCGACACAGCGATAAACGGCGACGCCGCCATCATTGTGATGACCACGGAAGTGCTGCGGAACATGATTTATGCAGGCGCGCCGCTGGCGGACCTGGGATATGTCGTCATGGATGAGGTCCACTATCTCTCCGATCATTTCCGCGGGCCGGTGTGGGAAGAAATCATTATTCATCTCGATGCGGCGGTGCGCCTCATTTCCCTTTCCGCCACGATTTCCAACGCCAAGGTGTTCGCTCAATGGCTCCAGACCTTACGCGGTCCCACGACTGTCGTTTCTACCTCTGTCCGGCCGGTGCCGTTGAAACACTTTATGATTAGCGCCTCGGGGGAAATTCTGCCTTTGTTCGCCAAAGGCGAGGTGGGCGGACACCTGAACCGGGCTCTGTTAGCGCAGGCTGCCCAGCAGATCATGCCGCGCCGCGGCCGGATGCCCCGCCGGATACGTGCGGACAGACCGGCGGTAGCGCGCAGTCTGGAACAGCAAGAGTTGCTTCCGGCGATTGTGTTTATCTTTTCTCGGCAGGGCTGTAACGATGCGGCGGCGCAAGTGTTTGACGCCGGTTTGCGTTTCACCACCAAACCGGAGGCTGATCAGATTCGCCTCGAGATAGAGACCGAACTGGCAGGTTTCAGCCAGGGCGACCTGAGCGCGATTGACGTTTCGAACTGGGAAGAAACGCTGGCAGCTGGTATCGCCCCGCACCACGCTGGGTTGCTGCCGATTCAAAAGCAGCTGACCGAATCTCTGTTCGCAAAAGGCCTGATTCGCCTGGTTTTCGCGACCGAAACGTTGGCTCTAGGCATTAATATGCCTGCCCGTACCGTTGTCTTGGAATCACTGAACAAGTGGAACGGCCAAGAACGCGCGAACCTAACGCCGGGGGAATACACCCAGCTCACGGGTCGTGCCGGACGCCGCGGAATAGATTCTGTGGGGCATTCCCTGACCCTTATGGAAGTGAAGAATCCCCCGCAGCTGCTGGCCAACCTGGCCAGTCAGCAAACCTACCCGCTGCACTCAGCCTTTGTCCCTACCTTTAACATGGCGGCAAACCTGCTGGCCCGCACCACGCTGGAGGGCGCGAAAGAAACTGTCGAAAAATCGTTTGCCCAGTACGTGGCGTTGGGAAGTTCGCGCAAACTGTTCTCACAGCTGCGCCGGTTTGAAGAATTGGCCGCGAATCAAGAACGCGAGGCGCGTTGCGAGCGTGGGGACGTGCTGGCGCTGCTGAACCTGATGAACGCCCTGTCCAAAGCGGAAAAGCAGGCCAAACAGCGGCGCCACAGCGGGGAAAACACCCCCGAAAACCAGCAAGCCGACCGCCGGGCTATTGAACAGGCTCGCGCCCAGATGAAAGCACACCCCGCCTACAGCTGCCCCGACCGGGACAAACACCTGGTGAAAGCCCGTCAGGCTGCCAAAAACCGGGAATCGGCTCAGACGACTCGCCAAAGGATAGAAAATCGCACCAAGTCCCTGGCTCGTCAGCTGGACCAAACCTGCCAAGTGTTGCGAGAACTGAACTATGTCGATGATGATTTTCGTCTGCGTGACGCTGGAACCATGCTGCAATCGGTGTATAACGAGCGGGATTTGCTGGTCGTGGAATGTTTGCGCCGCGGCGTTTTCGATGATTTGAACGTGGCCGATGTGGCGGGGGCGCTCTCGGTGTGCTTGGCGCAAAACCGCACCGGAGGATTGTCTCGCTTGATTCCAGCTGAGGCTTCTCCCAGCCTGGCCACGGCATTGGAATCCATGGGGCGGATTAACTTTGAAATCGCTACCCTGCAGCAAGAACACTACCTCGAGACTTACCCGCCGTTAGAAACGGATTTGCTGCCCGGGGTCGTGGCGTGGGCGCAGGATGTCAGCCTTGGGCAGTGTCTGGAGCTGACCGGCATGAGCGCGGGCGACTTCGTGCGGGTTATTCGCCAAGTCATTGACCTCGCCGACCAGCTACGCAAACTGAATCTCGATCCGGCTCTGCACACAAAATTCCGCAGCGTCATCAACCAGGTCAAGCGGGGAGTGGTGACGTGGGACTTCTGATAGCTCTGCCCCTGGCTTTCATAGGGGGAGTGGCTGGAGCCCTGGCTTTTCCGCACTGGAATCTGTGGCTGTTGCTGGTTCCTTCCGTAATGATTCTGTTGGGCACTCTGCGCTGGCAGTATGAGCGTAGCAAGCCTGGGCGCCGGGTTCTGTTGGTGTCAGCAGTGTGGGGCCTCGGTTTTTTCGGTCCGCAGTTGACCTGGACCGGGGTTTCTGCCGGTTCGGCCCTGCCGTGGATTGCTTTGACCATTTTAGAGACGCTGTTTATCTGTTTATTTGCACAAGTGTGGGTGCGCGGGGAACAGGCCATCCCGCGGTTTCCCCGTTTGTTTGGGTTGGCGCGGCTGGTTTGGGCGCCTTTGGCTTGGGTCGGGGTGGAACAGCTGCGTGCCCTGCTGCCTTTCGGGGGGTTTCCCTGGTCAAAGCTTGCTTTTGCCCTGGTTGATACTCCGCTGTTGGCGTGGGCGCCGTGGGGCGGCAGCGCGCTGGTCAGCGGGGTCTGCGTGTTCATCGCCGCTGCCGTTTTAGAAATTCTGGGCCATCACCGCGGCGTAACGCTGCGGATGGTTTCACTCATTGCTGTTATCGCAGCTACTGTTTTTCCTAACTTGGCACACCCCGCGTTGCCAGAGATTACCGGGCACGTTACGGCAGCGGCGGTCCAGGGTAATACCCCTGGTCGCGAGCCGCAAACGGCATTTGGAAAACGCTACGAAGTGCTCCAAAACCACGTGGAGGAGTCTCTGCGCCTGCGCCAACAGACAACTCAACATGTCGACGTGGTGCTGTGGGCGGAAAACGCGGCCGACGTGGACCCGCGCACCAGCCCTCGTGCGGCCGCTCTCGTGAACGAAGTCACCGCAGCCTTCCAAGCCCCGCTCATCACCGGAACATTGGGGGCCGGGGCGCGCGGACCAGGCGTCGCCAGCCTTGTCGGGAACGAAGTTGATATGACTTCCCTGCAAAACACCATCTTGGTGTGGGAAAACGGCCAGGCTCACGACACTTACGCCAAAAAACACCTGGTTCCTTTCGGCGAGTACCTGCCCTGGCGGAAATTTTTTGCAGCTGTCATTCCCACTTTCGCCGCTCTGGTCCCTACTGACCTCACTGCAGGCGAAACCGTGGCCCAGCTAGAGGTCTCGCTGGCCGGTAAAGATGTACACCTAGCCAGCCCGATTTGTTACGAGATTGCCGATGATGACCTGGTGCGCCAAGCGGTCACCGGCACGAACTTCCTCTACGTGCCGACATCCAACTCTTTCTTCGGTTCCTCCGACGAAGCTGACCAGCAGCTCGCCATCGCCCGCTTTCGCGCCGCTGAACACGGCTTAGACACCATTCAAGTGTCCACGATGGATTCCACCGCGCGGATTGATGCCCGCGGACAGATCGTGGGCCAGGTCATTCCAAACTTTGCGGCCGGCAGTTTCGTTACGGACATTCCCTTGCGTAGCGGGGCTACGCCCGCGACCGTCATCGGGGGATTGCTCGGTCTCGGCTCGCTCATATTAGTGGTCTTAGCTGGGGTTTTACAAGTATTATTAGCTCTGACAGAAAGCTGGAAACGTGGAAAACACTAACCTCAACGCGAAAACCGTTATCGCCATCCCGACTTATAACGAGCGGGAAAACCTGGAATGGATTACCGGCGAGGTTTTGTCCCAAGCCCCGGGGATTCATGTCCTCATTGTGGACGATAACTCGCCTGATGGTACCGGTCAGCTGGCAGACGCCTTGGCTGCGGACCAACCGCAGCTCCACGTGTTGCACCGGGCGGGCAAGGAAGGTCTGGGACCGGCATATTTGGCCGCGTTTGCCTGGGCTGATAGTCACGGATTTACTTGGGTTGGGGAATTCGATGCCGACGGTTCACACCGGCCTCGGGACTTACCGCGTCTGTTGGCTTTGGCCCACGGCAGCGGCCGCCCTGACCTGGTCATCGGCTCGCGGTGGCGCAGTGGGGGAGCGACCGCGGGATGGTCTGCCTCGCGCCAGCTGCTGAGCCGGGCGGGAAGTTTTTATGTCAACACGGTTCTCGGCTTGGGCGTAGCCGACACGACGGCGGGTTTTCGGGTATATCGGGTCGATTTCCTGACCCGTTTACTGCAGCGTTACACGATTGAATCGAAAGGGTACGGTTTCCAGATTGAGATGACCTGGCGGACGCGCCGCGCGGGGGGCAAGATTGTGGAAGTGCCCATCACCTTTGTGGAACGCCGGGCGGGTACCTCGAAAATGAGCGGGTCAATCATCAAGGAAGCGTTCCTGGAAGTCGCCAAGTGGCGGATTCGGGAACTGCATTCGTAACGTTATGTCATTTTCGTTGGTCAGAAGCCAACCGATTACAAAAATAGGGTACTTTCAACGTCCGTAGTGGCGCCGGCCGGTGCGCAGGGCTTCCAGACGTTCGTCCAACAGAACCTGGAGTTCCTCTTCGCTGCGCCGATCCATCAGCTGTTCCCAGTGGGTGCGCTGCGGCTTAGTGGTTTTTTCTTCTTGGAAATCTTCCACGCCGTTGCGAATCGCAGTTTTCGAACAAACCGGACATTCCCAAGAGTCGGGCACTTCGGCATCTATCGCGAAAGGAACGTCGAAGGCGTGGCCTTCCGGGCAGGTGTAATCCACGTTTTGGCGCTCGACAAAAACAACGCCTTCTTCGGACTCGAGAGAATTGGAACCCATACGCATCCCGCGTAGCGCGCGATCAGCCACGATAAGTGCCTCCTTGTAATGCTTAGCGGTTCATTCTAACTGATTTAGCGGACTTTTGCTCAAGGGCGGTGCCGGGGCGTTCATATTATTCCCTCACCGGGCCCCTTCAATCCGATAATATATATTATGTCATTTTACGTATGACGCGTTTATCCTGCTCAGTCCCCTAGGGTACGCGCACAAAAAAGTGTCCCGGTCGAAACGCATCTCCCTAACCTCCGACCGGGACACCACTGTCGTGCCAACGTTTTGGCACCGCGCTTGTGAACCAGAAAAATTGTCAACTAACTTGGCGACGACGCGCGCGGCGCTCCGCCAGTTCATCGCGCACTACCACGTTGTCGTCATTGATGTTCTCTACGGGCAGCTGTGCCAGCTCGCCCTCAATTTCGTGCCAGACGCGACCCACCGCGATGCCGAACACGCCCTGGCCGCCTTGGACCAAGTCGATGACTTCGTCTTGTGACGTACAGGCGTAGACCGAAGCGCCGTCACTCATGAGAGTAATCCCCGCCAGGTCTTCCACCCCCATCTTTGACAAGGTCGCTACGGCCACGCGAATCTGTTGCAGGGAAACGCCGGTGTCGAGCAGGCGCTTGACTACTTTCAGCAGCAGGCAGTCCCGGAAAGAATAAAGACGCTGTGAGCCCGAACCGCGGGCGTTGCGCACGGAAGGTTCCACTAAACCGGTGCGAGCCCAGTAGTCGAGCTGCCGATAGGTAATCCCGGCTGCCTTGCAGGCAGTCGGTCCGCGAAAACCGGTTTCTTCGTCGATGACCGGCAGGGTTTCACCAAACAGCATCCCCTGCTTTATCTGCGGTACTCCAGACTTGCTTGGCTTTTCCAAGGCAACCTCCGTTCAAGTGTGTTTCTATTTTAGATTATGCACCATAGAAACGTGGGCAAATGTGCGCGGCGCGCCCAAACCTTGCACTTAAAGTTTAAGTGCAAGCTAGGTCGGGAAACAAACCCATTTCCGCACCCAGCAGCAAAAGCTACAGTTCCTCGACTCCGACGCTCAGCAATGCCTCGGCCAGAGACGCCAATTGCGCCGAAAGTTCCACCGCCCGTATCTGGGCGCGATCCTTGGCTGCGGCGTTATTTTTTTGCCGTTCCGGGGCCACCACCCGGTCAATTAAATCCAAAACTGAATTGATGGCAGAGTAAACGGAGCGTAAATTGCGTGGCTCGATACCCTGCTTCTCTAAGACTTCCAAAGCCTGCACCACCGCGACCGTACCGGAGGAAAACCGGGAGGAAAAATCCGGGCTAATGAGTTTCGCATTGACTGCCTTTTCCAGCAGTTCCTCGGAAGCCCCGGTATAAACCAGCAAATCTTGCAGCGTAATTCGTGAGCTTACGGGCAGACGCATCTGGCCCTCCGAAGCCACGACCCGCATGACCGGCTGTACCGGCAGGGGTTCCTCCCCAAAATCCAGCAGCCGCAGATTTTCGCCAATCTGATTCAGCGGTAGGTAACTGTCACGCTGGGCTTTCAAGGCGTAGCGAATGCGCTCTAAATCAGCCAAAGAATAGCCGCGGTATCCATTGGGCATCCGAGCCGGACACACAATCCCGTGCTTCTCAAAATTGCGTAGCTTAGCCTGAGATACTGAAGGAAATTCCTTCACGATGATCTCATGGACTCGTCCAATGGACATAGTCGGCTCATGACTTACCTCCGGGGGCCACGAGCTGCCAACGTCATTGACCTTTCGGGCTACCTGGTTCATTTCTTAAAATTCACCGCCGGGTAGTAAGCCAAACGAAACTTGCCAATCTGGACTTCCTCCCCCGGTGCCAGCAGGTGAGACTCGACTCTCTCGCGGTCAATATAGGTGCCGTTGAGGGAGCCGACGTCACGAACCAAGTAACCGTTTTCTTGGCGGAGGAACTCGCAATGCCGGCGCGAAACCGTCACATCGTCGAGGAAAATATCCGACTTGGGGTGCCGGCCCGCAGTAATGCGGTCCGTATCAAGCAGGAAACGCGCTCCTGCGGAAGGGCCGCGCTGTACGATTAGCAGTGCCGAACCTGCCGGCAGAGCCGCGACAGCCTCCTCATCAGCGGAGGACAAAACCCGTTTACCCAGTTCTGGTTCCGCCTCAGGAACGCCACCTATAGCCCCGAAAACAGCAGTTTCAGTAGGGTCCGGTCCTGGAATCGTGTCCGACACTTCGTCCTCCTTTGAGAAAATTTCGATATCTCTACTTTAGTGGAAGCGCCGCAAAAAAGTTAACCGATTTGTTACCTTTCGGTCTGTCACAAGCTAGAACGGTAATCCAGGCTCTAAAATGGCATTTGCACGTAAGTATTGAGATGGCAATCAGGTCAAAGGGGAAGTACAGTGACGGACGCAGCCTCCCGGGGATGGGCGCTTTCTCTGACTGATACACAGGTCGGAGTCACTCCCCTGGCTTCTCCCGCCGCCGCGCTAACTTTTCCTTTTTCCACCGATTCCCTGAACGCGACGTATCGCCAGCTGCGCACCGGCGGTATTTTCCCGCTTTCTGCCGCCAGCGATGACACGGATACCCAGCTCACCACCGCCGAACATTGGCATTGGCTCTTGGCGAACCGGAGCGATGGACTGGATTTACAGCTGGCTTTCGGCTTTCTCGCCGCGAACCGTGGCAATCTTCGATTTCCCGTTTTTCAATCCCGCCTGACCCCCGACCCTGACCGTCCGGTGGGCTACTTACGGCTGTCTAAGGACGAAAAACTGCAGCTCAACAGCACGTTGGTGCGCCTCTTGCAGCAAAAGTTTCAGATTCCGTCCCGCTGGGTTGGGGCGGGTCGAACCGCCCGCGGCCTCAATCTCGACGCCATTCTCGACGCCTTAGAGCAAGCTCTCCAAGACAGTCCCCTTCGGGCCAAAATGCACCTGGAACGCCAAGCTGCCGTGGGATTGGCTCATCTAAGTTGGTCGCCGGCGCTGACCGACCTGAAAGCCCACCTTGAGGATTACCGCAGCTCCGCCCTGGTGCAGCGCTACGCCGCCAGCAGCGCCCCCACCCAACTCTCCGCGGATACCACAGACATTGCTCCCCTAGCTGCAGATATTTTCGCACCGCTAAAAGCCGACCGTAAACAACTGCAGGTGCCGAAATTTTTTGGTCAAGGCCACAGCCTCATTCTCTCTGGGGCCCCGGCGACCGGCAAAACCGATGCCGTCGTAAACACCCTGGCACAGTCCCTGGTGCAGCAACACTCCGTGCTGGTGGTAGGCAGCCGAAACAGCCTAAAGCATGTGCGCAGCCGGGTTCGCAAAGCCGGGTTTGAACACATATTCCTCACCCTCGACCCGCAAGCCGCCGACTGTGATGAGCGCAGCCGGGCGTTGCTTCGGGCGGCTTGGGATCGGCCGGTCAACGCTGACGCGGGTTACCTCGATTCCTGCCGGGCTTCCCTGAAAACCTTGTCCCAGGATTTGGATCTGTACCTCAACCAGATTCACGAGGTCGGCCCCAATCATGTTTCCGCGTGGCAGGCCTATACCGCGCAAATCATGACCGCCGCTGAGCTGGAGCCGGAGGAACGCGTTTTGGCAGGACGTCTGGCGGCAGCTTCGAACTTCCCCTACCTGTCTCAAGACCGGTCCGCCGCGGTGAAACTTGGTAAAGAACTGGCAAATCTGGATGCTAACTCGGTTAACGGCCTCGGTGCTAATCCCTGGTCCCTGGTCGGCGAAACCGCGCGCAGCGTGGACCGCACGGAACTGAAATTGGCGTTGAAAGCCCTGGAACAAGCCATTACCCAAGCCCACCCCGCTGTGTTGGAAATCATGTCCGCCACTTCTGAACTGCAAGCTTGGCCGATTTTTGCCCGCTGGCTCGACTTGTTAGAGATTGGATACGGCAGGGCTCCCGTGGAACTGACCGAAGCGGAACGCCACGCAGTCACTTCTAGCATTGAAACTTTGCAGCAGTCCCTGCGAGACTTGTGGGACGAGGCCACTCCCCTGTTGGAAATTGCCGCTCCCGCCTATCGCTCCGGCAAAGACCTGGATTTGTTGATGGATGCCCGCCACGCGGAAGCCTCCGGTGGTTTTACCCGTAACAGTCGTCGCAAGGCCGTGTTGGCGCAGTTACAGCCCTATTTGACCGGGCCGGTCACCCCCAACAAGGCAGCGGACCTGTTGGAGGACCTCAACGCCTTGCGAATGCGCGCCGAAGCCTTGGGCTCACAAATTAGCGCCAACCCTGTGCTGGGACTGAAAGATTTTGATGCCCTGGCTGACGATGCCCGCGAAAAATTCTCAAATCACGCCGACACGGTGCTCAGCGCCATTGAACTGTCCCAGTATCTGCCCAACCGCCGCTCAGATTTGGAGTCTTTGATGCCGCTGGCTCGCCAGGGCGGGCATCTAGGTCAGCAGGTGAGGGCCATTTCTGAGGCTTTTGCTGACGTTTTGCAGTCTTTGCAGGTGTCCAGCCCGGATTTGGAAGCCTGGTCACAAGGCCTGCCGCCCCTGGGTCGTTACCTGCAGGTTCGTAAGGTTTGGGGGGCATCGCTCAGCTCTGAGGACTCGACGTTAGACGATATTTTGGCTTTCCGCGCGCTGACCCCCCAGCTGAGAGCCTTGGGCCTGGATGACCTTGTCGGTTGGGTGGCCGAAGGTAAGCTCAGCGGAATGGCGATTCAAGGAGTGCTGGAACACGCCCTGTCTGTCGCAGCGGTACGGGAGCGCCAGCGGGCTTTGGTGCAACAAGGTTTCGAGCCCGAGACCCACGCAGCTCAGGTGGAACGCCTATCGCTGAACTGCACAGAGACCCGCCGCGAAATCGTCAATCAGGTTATTGCTGCGGCCGGCGGGTTCGCACAGCGAGCCGATAAACAGATTCTGCGCCGTTTCGGGGCACGATTGCGTGACAAGGACTTTTCCATCCGCCAGGCTTTACGTGATGATTTGGAAGGAGTCCTGACCCGCACTCCGATTGTGGGTCTGACTCCGCTCGAGGTCATCACCCATTTGCCTGATTTTGCCGATGAAACCGCCCGTTTTGATGCCGTGGTCATTTTGGATGCAGCCGAGCTGCCATCCGGTGCCGTGGTGAAGGCTCTGGCCGGTGCCACTCAAGCCATGTTTGTGGCGGTCCTGCCCGCAACCGCGAGTTTTGCAAAAGGCCGGGCGCACAGTGTTTATGAAGCTGCCAAGTCGGCGGGTTTCCCCGAATACGAATTAACTGCTCGCTACGGCCAGGATTTGACCTCCACCCCCGGTCACTTGGCGCAGCTGTTGAGACCCGGCAAATTGGACACGTGGCCGGTGGCGCAGGTTCAGGCCCACCCGGTTTCAATCCTGGAGTTCCCCGCGGTGCATCGCCCCCTGCCCCTGGACCTCGCCAGTGAAAATCCTGGCTGGAGCGGTCTTGGCGCCGACTACATGTGGTTTGAAAAGGCCGGAAACCTGTTGATGAATCTGTGCCTAAAGAACCGCGGTAAATCCGTCACGGCACTGACTTGGACGTCTGAACTGGCGGCGGGAATCCGCTGGTATCTCGATGAAGCTAACCGCCAGGGTGAAATCAATCTGATGAATCTGCGGGTCACTCACCTCGGTGCCGCCACAGCCGCATTCTCCAATGCGGATTCCACCACACCGGGGCTCGGCGGAGGTTATGGCGATGGTGAAGGTCAAGCTCCCTGCGATTTATTGGTGTGTTTCCTGGGTTCCACGGCTCAACCAGAAACAATAAAGACGTCTCTCGGTCGGGATTTGTCCCTGGCTTGGACTCAGGCTTTGTTGCAAACTAACGGTCAGGTGCTGTTTGTGGTGAACCGCGACCTTGACCAGAGTGAGCTGCCCGCCTTGCTGCAAGATGTGTTGAACACTCCAGGTACCGAACGTGATACTGCCCCCGTTTCGGCGGTGCGAGATTATCTGGCCAAGCTGCTGGGACATGCCGGGCTGGAAGTTCGCACCAATTTGGGGCCGGCTCCGTTGCGCCTGGATTTGGCGGTTCGCGGCGACGCGGGGGCGCCTTGGTTAGGTCTGATTTTGGACAGCCCCGAACAGCTGCAGGTGCGGTCCGCCTGGGATCGAGAAGTCGGTATCCCCCAGTATCTGCTGGAACATTGCGGTTTCGGCGCTATCGAACACGTGTATTTGACTCAGCTGATGGAAAACACTGATGAAGTGACCCGGCGTCTCGTTTCCATAGCCCTGGATTTGGCGTTCCCCGGTGACGTGACGGACGGTTCGGTGGCGAGCGACGACCGCTACACTTCACCCTCGCGTATCGCGGCGGCCCAAAATAACCGCGGTGACGAGCCTTGGGAAGTTCCCGATGAAGATGCGTGGGATTTGCCCTTGCCTCTGCGCGAGGCGTTGGCGCGACTTCAAGCCGACAAACCAACCGTCGCCCCCGCACCGACGGAATCCTCGGCAGAGACCGCGCCACCACCTCGCGAACCCCAGCCGGAACCTTCTGCCCCCACCCTACCTCCTGCTGCACAGCCCTCAGCCCGTATCGAGGACCTTCCCCCGGCTGCGCAACGGAAAACCAGTTCGGCACTGCCGGTCATCGCCGATATGCCCCCCGATGCCTTTACGCACCTGAATCGCAGGGAACTCACCGAAACTCGTGACGCCCCGACCTTGGGAGACCAACTGGGAGCGCAAGAAACCGACCTTTTCATGGAATTAGCCCAAAGCTCCGGGCCGGACACGGAACTCGGCAAGATTTCTAAGCCCGGTCTGGGCGCGTTCGCGCCTCTTTTTGCGCCGGAGGTACCCAAGGACAGTTCAGAAAAATCGGCTGGCGTGCCGACTAGTGCGCCACCGCTAAAGAACCCCGTGCCCTCACCCTCCGCACCGGCGGTTTCCGAGTCGACAACTCCCAGTTTTACCGCGCAAATTCCAGCCGATGCCGGTGCTAAAACGGTCCCGCAACCGTTCGTACCCCGCGGCAAACCCTTGCAAAACCAGGGTTCCAAGGAAGTCCTCGATGATTTACAGGATCCCGCTAACGCTGCCGCCGTGGCGGACGCGTTGTCACAAGTGCTCTACACAGAAGGTCCGATTGGCGCGCCTCGACTGGCTAAACTCGTCGCCGATGCGTTTGGCATGCAGCGGCTGCACTCGAAACGCCGCCAACGAATCTTGGAATTGCTGGATTCCGAAGTTCATCAAACAGTCACGAAATTCGGTACCTTTGTCTGGCCTGTCGGAACTTCATCTCAGGAGTTCACCGTTTTTAGAACCGGATCGATTTATGGGCAGCGCGCCCTGGTGGACATCTGCGATGAAGAGTTCAATAACGCATTGACTTGGGTTATTGACACGCAACAGCCCCTTGAAGACGAAACCTCAGAAGCGGTGGCGCGTGTGTTGGATCTGACTCCGGCTCGCACCGATATTCGTCAACGTATGCAAGCCGGGCTGAAATCTTTGGAGCAGGCCGGGCGTTTGCGGCGTCAGGCGGGTCACCTGTATCTGCAATAATTTGCAAATGTTGAAACGTCGTCGCCTCTCAGGGTTTAATGACGGTAAGTGATTGGAGCTCACAGATGTCAAAACAGAAAAAAGGATCTTCCAAGCCTAATCTGACGGTGTCCAAACCCGGCAATCGTTCCGGCACTATTCTGGCTATTGTGCTGGTGGCTGTCGTGCTGGCACTGATTATCGTGTTTGTTAAGATTGCTAGCACAAAGCACGAAATGACTGCTCAACCTACAGACACCATCGCTGGTACGCAAACGATGATTGGTTTTGCCGAACCTCAAACCTATGCTGCCGGACGGGGAATCTGGCTCAAGGGTGGCAAAGTCTTGACTAACGATGAAATCACCGCCGAATCGAAAAAAGGCACCAAAGTCCTGGAACTGTACTACGACTACTTGTGCAACATCTGTAATGACGTCGAAGACCAGCTCAACAAGGGTAAACAGCTCAATGACTTGGTCGAGGGTGGTAAGGCCATTGTCGTGCTGCGCCCGACCTTGACTCATGCTCAGCAGCTGAAGTTCCCCAACATTGCTTATTCCGCTAATAATCTCATGTATTGGACGGCAGAAAATCAGCCCGACAAGCTATGGGAGCTCAGCAAGGACTTGACCAAGTTCGCGATGGACAACTACAAGTCCGCCGATTACGAAAAGAACCAGAACAATACCGAATGGGCAAAAACTATTCGTGAACCTGATGCCGAGCTAGCTAAAATCGCTGGTGAACACGGTATTGATTACAGTTCTGTCCCCCCGGCAACGGAGCAATCCGGACTGATGCCAATTAATATTTTGGCTGAGCAGCGTCTGAAGAGCCTCGGCCGAGAAAATGCCGGAACTCCCCTCTACATTGCCAACGGTCACCCCGTTGACATGAGCGGAATCGGGAAAGACGACAAGCTGCTAGAGAAAGCTACCCTCTAGAAGCCAGTCTTTAGGACCGGTTTAGCGCTCATTGCGGCATTTTGGTCGGGCGCGACGATACGCCACACCAGCAGGCGTGAATCGGGGTCTATTCCTGGGGTCGAAAACTCAGGGCCACCGAATTCATGCAAAACCGGTTGCCAGTCGGCGTTTGGGGCGCGTCAGGAAACACGTGTCCCAAATGGGAACCGCAGTTTGCGCAGCGAACTTCGGTGCGCACCATGCCGTGAGAGGTATCGGTGACTTCGCGCACCGCCCCCGGTTTTGCCTCGAAGAAACTCGGCCATCCGCACCCGGAATCAAACTTTGTGTCGGCATCGAACAGCGGCTCCCCGCACGCCCCACAACTGTAGAGGCCGGCACGTGTTTCATAGAGCAGTTCCCCGGTGCCCGGTCGTTCCGTAGCGGCTTGCCGCAATACTGCATAAGCGCGGGGGCTCAGCCGTTCTTTCCATTCCTCATCGCTGACATTGATAGTCATTTTTTGCCTTTCGGTTTCAGGATTTTTGCCAGGTATTGCCCGGTAAACGAACCGGGTACTTTCGCCACGGCCTCAGGAGTGCCCTCAGCTACGACTGTACCGCCGCCTTTGCCGCCCTCTGGACCGAGGTCGATAACCCAATCGGCGCACTTGATGACATCGAGGTTATGTTCAATGACCACCACCGTATTGCCTTTCTCGACCAGTCCCTGCAGGATGGTCATGAGTTTGCGGATGTCGTCGACGTGCAGTCCGGTGGTCGGTTCATCGAGTACATAGATGGCGCGGCCATTCGTGCGTTTATGCAGTTCGCTTGCCAGCTTGACCCGTTGGGCTTCCCCACCGGACAACGTGGTGGCGCTCTGGCCGAGTTTTACGTATCCCAAGCCGACCGCGGTCAAAGTGTCCAGGTAGCGAGACACGCCGGGGATAGCGGAAAAGAACTCGGCGGCCTGAGAAATCGGCATGTCCAGGACATCGCGCACATTTTTGCCGTGATAGTACACCTCCAAAGTTTCCCGGTTATAGCGAGCCCCGCCGCAAACCTCACAGGGCACATAGACGTCAGGCAGGAAGTTCATCTCGATTTTCAGGGTGCCGTCGCCGCGGCAGGCTTCACAGCGCCCACCTTTGACGTTAAAGGAAAACCGACCCGGCCCATAGCCGCGAATCCGCGCTTCTTCGGTCTGTGCGAACAGTTTTCGGATGGCATCCCAAACGCCGGTATAAGTCGCTGGATTCGAGCGTGGGGTGCGGCCGATGGGCGATTGGTCCACGTGAATAATCTTGTCCAGCAGGGTGGTGCCCTCAATCTGCTTGTGACGTCCCGGAACCACATGGGCACGGTTCAAATCTCGGGCTAACGCCTGATACAGAATGGAGTTGACCAGGGTCGATTTTCCCGATCCTGAAACCCCGGTGACGGCGATGAGACACCCCAGGGGGAACGACACGTCGATGTTTTGCAGGTTATTTTCTCGCGCGCCCCGTACCGTCAGAATACGCTGCGGGTCGGGTTTGCGGCGTTGACGTGGGATTGCAATAGATTTTCGTCCGGCTAGATAGTCCGCAGTCAGCGAGGACTGGTTTTTCAGCAGATCCTCCACCGTCCCGGAATGGACGATTTGCCCCCCGGCCTCACCAGCTCCGGGACCGATGTCCACTACCCAGTCCGCCGACCGAATAGTGTCCTCATCGTGTTCCACCACGATGAGGGTGTTGCCCAAGTCGCGCAGACCTTTCAAGGTGTCGATGAGACGTTGGTTGTCGCGCTGGTGCAGACCGATGGAAGGCTCGTCTAAAACATAGAGTACGCCTACCAGTCCGGATCCGATCTGGGTAGCTAAGCGAATGCGCTGGGCCTCACCCCCGGAGAGGGTATTTGCTGCTCGCGATAAGGTCAGGTAGTTCAACCCCACGTCAATGAGGAAGGACAACCGCGCCCGCACCTCTTGCAAAATCGGCGTAGCGATTTTAGCTTTCATACCAGATAAAGGAATATCCCTTAAATAGGATTGAACTTCGTCGATGGCTAAATCGGTGAGCTCGGAGATATTAAGTTTCCCGATACGGACCGCTAAAACTTCCGGTTTCAAGCGCCGTCCCTGACATGTCGGACAGGGCACCTCCCGCATATAGCCTTCGTATTTTGCTTTGGAAAAATCAGAGTCAGTTTCATCGTAACGACGCTGAATATAGTTCGCGGCACCCTCAAAACCCGTGGTATAGACACGTTCGCGCCCCCACCTGTTGCGATACTTGACACGTACCTTATAGTTCTTGCCCCACATCAGGTAGTCGCGCACCTGCTCGGACAGATCCTTCCACGGAGTGTCGAGGTCGAACCCGACCTCGTCTCCCAGTCCCTTTAAGATGCGTTGCATGGTGTCTTTGGAACTGGTCCAAGGGCTCACGGCACCTTCACGCAGGGTCAAATCGGGGTTTGGCACCACCAGCTCCGGGTCAATGACCAGCCGGGAACCAATCCCGGAACAATCGGGACAAGCACCGTAAGGTGCGTTAAAGGAAAACGTGCGCGGTTCGATTTCTTCCAAAGCCAGCGGATGATTATTCGGACAGGCTCGTTTTTCCGAAAACCGTCGGCTACGTTCGGGATCATCCGGGTCGCGGTCAACGAAATCGACGACCACCAACCCTTCTGCCAACCCCAAAGCAGTCTCGATAGAATCCGCCACTCGTGAACGGGAGCCCCCCCGGATGACCACCCGGTCAACAGACACCGAAATATCATGTTTCAGCTGTTTCTCCAGTGTCGGGGGTTCTTCCAGGCGATGATTCTCGCCATCCACCCGCATCCGAGTAAAGCCTTTTGCGGCCAGCTGCGCAAACAGTTCCGAGTACTCGCCTTTACGTCCGCGGACCACCGGAGCCAAGACCTCTAACCGGGTCCCCTCCCCCAAAGTGAACAGCCAGTTCACGATCTGTTCAGCGGACTGGGCAGTAATTTCCTCGCCGCACACCGGACAGTACTGGGTCCCGGCTCGCGCAAACAGCAGGCGCAGATAGTCGTAAATTTCGGTAATAGTGCCCACCGTGGAGCGCGGGTTGTGAGAGGTGGACTTTTGGTCAATCGATACCGCGGGAGACAGACCTTCAATGAAGTCCACCACGGGTTTATCCATCCTCCCTAGGAACTGCCGGGCATAGGAAGATAGGGACTCCACGTAACGGCGCTGCCCTTCGGCAAAAATCGTGTCAAAAGCGAGAGATGACTTGCCAGAGCCGGACAATCCGGTGAACACCACCAAAGCATTTCGAGGGATTGTAACATTGACCGCCTTGAGGTTATGTTCGCGCGCTCCGTGGACTTTCAAAGTTTCATGCACCAGTTAAGTTTAATGCCCAAGTGTGTTTCTGACGATTCGGCTCGGTTTTCGTTGCGCGAGGCGCACGCCTAGAATCGAGCTATGAGTAAAGTCGTCGTTATCTACCACTATGACCCCACCCGGGAAGCCGACCGGGCCACGATTCGCCCCGAGCATCTGGCTTACTTGGGGAACTTGGAAAAATCCGGGAAACTTCAGGCCGCTGGTGCCTGGATGAACGAAACCGAAAAACCCGGCGCGCTGATACTGATGAACGTCGAGACCACAGAGGAAGCGTTGACGTATCTGAAACACGATCCGAACCAGGTTCACGGCATAGTGCAAAAAATCGAGACGCATCAGTGGGGACCAGCTATCGGTTCCTAACTGCTGAATCTCCATAGCTGGCTGGCACGTTCCCATGTCTTTCATTCGTTGGTTCTTTACCTACGTAGACTGGTTTGTTTTCACCCTGTTGTTGATTATGATCGCGGGGATTTTTATTCCCCTGCCCGCCGCGGTAGTAGCCTTCGTGGGCGCCGTCAGCCACTACGCCATCGCCGTACTGTTCTTTGTTTACGGAGCGCGCCTGAAAACCGCCGAGGTCATGGGCGGGTTAAAGAACTACCGCCTGCAGCTGGTCATCTTGGCCTCCACTTTTGTGCTCTATCCCCTGCTGGGAATGTTGAACTACCAAGTTTCCGGATGGTTCCTGGGGCCGAGTTTCGCTCTGGGGATGTATTACACCTGTTTGCTACCTTCCACGGTGCAATCCTCTATCGGCTTTACGTCCATCGCCGGGGGTAACATCGCCGGGGCGGTCACGGCCGCCACCATCTCTAACTTGGTCGGGACCTTCGCGACTCCCCTGCTGGTCCTGTTGCTGCTGGGCAAGGCCGGTACCGTCTCGCTAACTACGTTGCGCGACATCGCCGTACTGATTCTGTTACCTTTCGTGCTGGGCCAGCTCAGCGGACGATGGACCCGCACGTGGTTGAACGCTCACCCCATCATCACGAAAACCGTCGATAAGGGCACGATTTATCTGGTGGTCGTCTCGGCGGTATCCAGCGCGACACTTCACGGCTTGTGGGACAGCGTCGGAGTTTTAGACTTCGTGCTGATAGGTGCAGATGCCCTGGTCATCGTCGGTATCATGCTCCTCTTGACCTGGTTCGGGTGGGGCAAACTCTGCGCCTTGAATCGGGCCGACCGTATCGCCGCCATGATGTGCGGCTCAAAAAAATCTCTCGCTACGGGTCTGCCTATGGCCATGATTATTTTTCCGACTTCCCTGTTCGGCGCCATTGCGGTACCCATTATGCTGCTGCATTTAGAGCAGCTCATCATGTGTTCGGTCATTGCGTCGCAGTTGGGACGCGGTGCAGGTTCCCGGAAAGCAGATTTCTGAAAACCTAGCCTCGAACCGCCCAGGCCGCCGCTTCGCTAACAGCTCCCGGTCCTCCGATGACGACTGAAGAAGCGCGGTTGGGCAGTTGTGCCAATCGGGCTGCTGTTGGCGCGGAGAGATAGCCGGGGTGGGTCAGCAACAGGCAGGCATTGCGGTGCGCTGCCAAAGCCGCCCCGGCCAACCCGTCGGGAAAATTCACCCCACTAGCGACCACCGCGGAGGAGGCGCCGGGTGCAAAGGCTTGGGCCACAAACTGAGCGGTTTGATAACGATCCAAACCTTGAATGGGTTGCGACTTGTAGCCAGCCAATCCGGACTGATTCCACGCCCGCACTGCCGGTCCACCGATGAGAAATACACTTGCACCCGACTGCACTTGGTGGTTTTGGATAAACTCCACAGTGTCCGGCGGAAGGGAGGCTCCGGCGTTCAACACCACCACGCCGTGAATGAAAGCCGCGCCTGCCCCCGCGCTCAGTGCGTCAGGAAATGAAAGTCCGTCCGCAACCAAAATCGGTGTCTGGGTGATTCCTCTCTGGTTCCATTCCGCAATAGTTTGGGCGGCGACCGCTGCGGCGGTGCCGTAGCGATTCATGCCGTAGATGCGGCTCACCTGGACCCCACGTGCTTGTAGAGCCCCCAGTGTGGAGGGGTCAAAAGCGACCTGGCCACCCACCAATCGCACGTCGCGAATTCCCCTGGCTTGGATTTCGGCAACCGTGCCGGGTTCCACAAATGGACCGTTAGACAGCACCAGCGGAGCGCCCAGCGCCGCGGCTAAAGGACCGGCGCTCAAGGCATCGGGAGCCGCTTTACCGGTAGCGATGACCAGGGAGGGACCAGTGAACCCACCTTGGCGCCAGGCTTGTAAAGATGTCTCTACACGATTGCTGCCGGCAATTCTTCCTGGTGCTGCACCAGGTTTAGGCTGCGGATTCGGTTGCGGGGAGGGCACTTCCCCCGTGGTGCCCTCAATGCTGGAAACTCCGATAGTTTCGAAAATCCAATTCGCGAAAGAAGAGCTCGGCACATATTTGTAGTCTTCGAACCGCAAGTATCCTCGCGGGGTTTGCACCGCAGCCGACAGCACCCCATAGAGTTTTCCGCCGCTAATGAGAGGCCCGCCGGAATCACCGACCTCCGAATAGTTACCTCGAGCAGATCGGGCATAGAGATAGCCGTCTTCGACGGTACCGAGCGCAGTCAGCTGAGTCGTCTTAAGATTCAATCCCGTGCCAAAACCGTAGGCTTCGCCAGCCTCTCCGGCAGTGAGGTTTTGGCTGGTGAAAGGCAGCACGGTTCTGCCGGGTGAATCTAAACGCACCAGAGCCACGTCATAATAGGGATGCGCGACGACACGTGTTACCGCAGAAGGAAAGTTTCGATTGATGCTCGCGCCGATGGACGCATAGGCGTATTCCAGGTTGGCATTTGTGACGCAATGCGCTGCTGTGAGTACCCAGTTTGAGGAGACAAAGGAGCCGCTGCATTCCATCCAGCCATCGTCAGATGTGCTGGAAATCCGTAATGCGACTGCCCAGCCGGTCTCGCTTGAATCCGTCAGAGTACCGCCCTCGATGGCGTATGCAGAGGTTTCACTGCCCGCAGCCAGGCCAAGGGTTGCCCCCAAGATGGTGAAAAGGGCGATAAACCTAGAGATAAGACGTCGACTCACGTATCAATTCATCGGCGAAACTTAACAAAATTTAGGCTTCTGGACGCTTCGTGGCGGTTCCGTCCGCCTGTTTCCTTTCCCCGTATCGGCTGACCAGCAGAGAAACCACCGTGGTAATAATCAATACCCCGACGATATAGCCTAAAGACACCGGAATGGTCGCTTCGGGCAGTCCCGTAAAGGGCTGGCCGCCGTTAATAAACGGAATCTCGTTCGTGCTCAAAGCATGGGCTATAAGTTTGCCCCCGATGAAGGCCAATATGGCGGCTAAACCGTAGTGCAAGAAAATCAGGCGTTCCATCAGACTTTCAATCAGGAAGTACAACTGCCGCAGTCCCATCAGCGCGAAAGCGTTGGCAGCGAACACGATGAAAGCCTCCTTAGTTAGACCGAAAATCGCAGGAATGGAATCTACCGCAAACATCACGTCTGCCGTACCCACCGCCACAATGACTAACAGAAAAGGCGTAATGTGACGTTTGCCATCGATCTTGGCAAAGTATTGATGACCCACGTAATCGGGCGTGACCGGGAAAATCCGGCGAACCCAGGAAACGAAAAAGTTTTCTTTGTACTCTTCATCTTCCTCAGAGCCGGCACTGCCTTCGCGAACCTGTTGAAAAGCTGTGAACAGCAGAAACAACCCGAAAATATAAAAAATCCAGCTGAAGTGTTCGATGAGGGCGGCTCCCAAGAGGATGAAAATCAGACGAAACACCAACGCCAAAGTGATGCCTACCGCGATGATTTTTTGCTGGACCTGGCGCGGGGCTTTAAAGGCAGAAATAATGATGACGAACACGAACAGGTTATCCAGGGACAGCGACCATTCGGTGACCCAACCGGCGAAGTATTGTCCGCCCAAGTCCCAGCCCAAAGTTAGGCCGATGACCAGCCCTGCCACCACCGCTATGGAAATGTAGATGGCAGTCCACGCCGCAGATTCCTTTATGGAAGGGAAGTGGTCTTTGCGGACGTGGGCGAAAAAATCAAAAATCAAGATACCGATAATAACGACAAACAGAATTATCCAGGCCAGCAAGGGTATATGCATACGTAAACGTTCCTCCGGTACGAAAATAGTTCGGCACCGAAGGTCTCTCCCCGCCTGATGCTTCGCAGGCCGATGGCACCGAGTTTCGCGGTTTCGCGGCCGAAGCAGCGGACGGCTTCACTGTGATGACGATGCCCTCGTTAGTGGGAATACTCCCCCTCGTTCCTGCGATTCTATCAGGTGCGGGACACGTTTCTTAAATGTGGGACTTAAGTACTATGATGTCGCATGTCGATGCATTCGGCTCGCATTGTTGCAGGCCGAATTATTTTCAGAAAGGTTCAGTTTATGAGCATAACTACAGTTGTACCCGCAGGAGCCGCTGGAACCACGGCTAATCCCGCAGGCATCGCTATCGCGATGATTATCTATTTCGTAGCCATGATCATGATTGGTATCTATGGCTATACCCGTTCCAAGAGCTTGGACGACTATATGCTGGGCGGGCGTGACCTGCCCCCCTTCGTAGCCGCCCTTTCCGCCGGTGCGGCCGACATGTCCGGCTGGTTGATGATGGGGCTGCCCGGCGCCATGTACCTCAGCGGGATTTTCAACGGCTGGATTGCGATTGGTTTGACAGTCGGGGCCTGGATTAACTGGCTGGTCACTGCGCCGCGTTTGCGTGCTTACACGGAAGTCGCCGGTGACTCGATTACCGTCCCGTCGTTCTTTTCCAACCGTACCCACGACACCTCCAAGATTATCCGCTACGTAGCGGGCATTATCATCGTGGTGTTCTTTACCCTATACGTGTCCTCCGGCATGGTGGCCGGCGGTACTTTCTTCCATTCGACCTTTGGCTGGGACTATCACGTCGGCATGGTTTTTGTGGCCGGCATCGTGATTCTCTACACCCTGGTCGGCGGCTTCCTGGCCGTGTCTTGGACAGATATGGTGCAAGGTCTGATTATGATGGTGGCTTTGGTAGCGGTGCCGATCATGGGCCTAGTGGTGATTGGCGGATTCGGTGGTGTCGCCGAGGGCCTGTCGACCACTGGCGACAACTCCCTGTTGAACCCTCTGGGCACCGGACTTGACGCCGTAGGGTGGATGGACTGGATTTCCAACGTAGCGTGGGGATTGGGTTACTTCGGAATGCCCCACATTATTGTGCGTTTCATGGCGTTGCGTTCCTCGCGCCAAGCCACTCCCGCCCGACGCTTCTGGCTGGGTTGGATGGTGTTCTGCCTGCTCGGCACTGGTATGACCGCTATTATCGGCCGTGCCATGAGCGAAAAGGGCATTATTCCAGATTTGCTGCCGAAAGAGGGCGTGGAGGGCAACCCCCAAGAGACCGTGTTCCTGGTTATGGGTACCAAACTGTTCCCGGCCATTCTGGCTGGCTTCATGCTGGCCGCTATCCTGGCCGCGATTATGTCCACCGTGTCCTCACAACTGTTGGTGACTTCCTCGGCCATGGTGGAGGACATCTATCACGGGGCCACTAAGAAAGAACTTAGCGACTACAAGGGCGTGCTGTTGGGGCGTATCACGGTTTTGTTGGTGTCCGTGGTGGCGGCTGTGCTGGCTATAGATCCGTCGAACTCTGTATTGGGGCTGGTGTCTTTCGCTTGGGCAGGTTTCGGGGCCGCCTTTGGCCCCATCGTCATCCTGTCGCTGTATTGGAAGCGACTGACCTGGCAAGGTGCGGCTTCCGGCATGGCCGTGGGCGCCGTGGTGGCGGTGCTGTGGAACAAGGCGTTCAACAACGGCGACGCCTCGTGGATTGTCTATACGCACCTGTACGAAATCGTGCCCGGATTCTTGCTGTGCCTGCTGGTGGCTTGGCTGGTTTCCAAAGCTACCTGGCGTGATGACTCGCAGATTCTTGAGGAGTTTGAACGTGCGGTGGCTATTGCTAAAGGACAGCCCGATCCGAAGGGTCTGATTAAGACTCTAGAGGAAAAACAGTCGGAATCCGCGGCAAAGAAACAGAATTCCTGATCTCTCACCAAAATAGACAGTTAAAGACTCTGCAAAAAGTGTCAGTAAATGATAGGTAAAAGGTGACGGAATTGCTCTGGTGAGCAACGAGTACCCCGAGCGAAAACACAACCCAAAGGAGACAAGTTGAAACCGCTCAATGAACAAGAATTAGCTGAACTGAGGGAAGTCGGTCAGCTAGCTGTAAAACGAGCTCAGAAGTGGATTGAGGCCTCAAAGAAATACCCGGTCGATTACGCTTCTAAGCTGCTGTCACGCACTTTAAAAGACCCGCGTGGCCTAGACTTCACCGTGGCGTTTGTCGATGAAGTCGTGCGTCCGGAGGACATCAAGATTGCCGGCGAGAATCTGGCAGCTTTGGTGAAAGAAAATAAGCCGTCTTTTCTGCCTCCCTACCTGAAGTTGCCGGCTGTGTACGGCGGGGCTTTGGGTTCGGTTATCCCCGATATTGCGGTTCCGGCGGCTCGGCGTGTGTTCCGTGAACTCGTGGGCGACTTGGCGATTGACGTGACCAACAAGTCCTTGGGGCGGGCTATTGCGAAACTGCGCGCGGACGGGTCCCGGTTGAACATGAACCTTTTGGGTGAAGCCGTGCTGGGCAACAAGGAAGCCTCCCGACGCTTGAGTGACGTGGTGGAACTGCTGCAGCGTGACGATGTGGACTACGTGTCTATCAAAGTTTCTGCGGTAACCGGCCCGCACATCGCTTGGGACTACCAGAACATGGTGGCTTACGCGGTCGAGAACCTGGTGCCGCTGTACCGGGAAGCCAACAAGTTCAGCCCCAAGAAGTTCATTAACTTGGACATGGAGGAATATCACGACCTGCACATGACCATCGATGTGTTCAAGCAGTTGCTGGACCGCGAGGAATTCAAGGACCTCGAGGCCGGTATCGTGCTTCAGGCCTACCTGCCGGATTCGCTGGGAGCCATGCAAGACTTGCAGGCTTGGGCGGCGAAACGTGTCGAGAGCGGTGGGGCGCGGGTCAAGGTGCGCGTGGTCAAAGGCGCAAACCTGTCCATGGAACACGTAGATGCCATGATTCACGGCTGGCCGATGACCCCGCAGCCCTCGAAACAGCATACCGACGCAAACTACATGCGCATCCTCAACTACGCGTTGACTCCTGAACACACCAAGAACATCCGTATCGGCGTGGCTGGCATGAACGTGTTTACCGCCGGTTTCGCTTACGAGTTGGCGAACAAGCGCGGGGTGTTCCAGTCCCACGGCTGCGAGTTTGAGATGCTGACGGGCATGAACAGTTCGATGGCTCGCGCGGTTATGGAAGACACCGGCCCGCTGCTGTACTACGTTCCGGTGGTCCACCCCGAGGAGTTCGACGTCGCCATCAGCTACCTGGTACGTCGTCTGGAAGAAATCGCCGCGGAAGAAAACTTTATGAGCGCGGCTTTTGAGCTGACCACGAACCAGGCTATGTACGAACGGGAACGCAACCGTTTCGAGAAAGCCATTTCTATGGTGAACGACCTGGAGTTTGGGCCGCGCCGTCATCAGGACCGCAATAACGAAACCGCTGAGGAACTGGCCAAACTCGTCCAGGACGACTCCGGTAAGTGGACGTTCCGCAACGTTCCGGATTCCGATCCATCTCTGCCGGCTAACGTGGCTTGGGGCGAGGCGATTGCCGCCAAGATGCAGGATTCTCAGATTGGTCAGGACACGGTCGATGCCTCCAAGATCAACAACGAAGACGAATTGCAGGCCGTACTGAAGCGCGCTGAGGAAGGTGGCGCAAAGTGGTGGGCGCTCAGCCCGGAAGAACGCGGCGAGATTCTGCACCGCGCCGGTGTCATCATGAGCCAACATCGCGCTGAGTTTATCGAAGTGATGGGTTCCGAAGCCGGCAAAGCCATCGACCAAGGCGACGTGGAAGTTTCCGAGGCAGTTGACTACGCTCACTACTACGCCGAAGAAGCCGTGGCAATGTCTCAGGTGGCGGGCGCCAAGTTCACCCCCGCCAAGATTACCGTGGTGACTCCGCCGTGGAACTTCCCCGTGGCGATTCCCGGTGGTTCGACCATTGCCGGTTTGGCGGCGGGTTCTCCGGTTATTTTGAAGCCGGCCACCCCCGCTCGCCGCTGCGGGGCGTTGCTCGCGGAATGCCTGTGGGAAGCGGGTGTACCTAAGGACGTGTTGCAGATGGTGACGCTGGCCAACCACGACTTGGGCAAGATTTTGGTCACCGATCCGCGGGTGGAACGCGTCATTCTGACCGGTGGTATCGAAACCGCACAAATGTTCCGCTCCTGGCGTCCCGACCTGGGTCTGCTGGCTGAGACTTCCGGCAAGAACGCCATCATCGTCACCCCTTCGGCTGACCTTGACTTGGCGGTAAAGGACGTTGTCACCAGTGCGTTTGGTCACGCGGGGCAAAAGTGTTCGGCCGCTTCTTTGGTCATTTTGGTGGGCACGGTTGGCAATTCCAAGCGTTTCCACAACCAGTTGATTGACGCGGTGCAGTCCCTGAAAGTCGGTTACCCGTGGGATTTGGGTATCCAGATGGGGCCGGTCGTGGAAAAGCCCGGCGAAAAGCTGATGCGCGGCCTGACCCAGTTGGAGCCTGGTCAGAGCTGGGCGGTGAAGCCGAAGGAACTCGACGATTCCGGACGTCTGTGGAGCCCGGGCGTGCGCGCCAATGTAAAACCCGGCAGCGAATACCACATGACCGAGTACTTCGGCCCGATTTTGGGTGTGATGCGTTGCGACACTTTGGAAGAAGCCGTCGAGTTGCAAAACCAGGTCGAATACGGCTTGACCGGCGGTATTCACTCCCTGAATCCGGACGAAATCAAGTACTGGCTGGATCATGTCCAGGTCGGTAACGCTTACATCAACCGCGGTATTACCGGTGCTATCGTGCGGCGTCAGCCGTTCGGCGGCTGGAAGCGTTCCGTAGTGGGTGCCGGTTCCAAGGCCGGTGGCCCCTCCTACCTGTACGCTTTGGGCGAATGGAGCCCGGACGATGCGACCTTAGGCAACATTGCCGGTTCCGCTTCCGGTGCTTTGGCACGAGAATTGACCGCGCTGGCCGATGAAATCGGAGACCAAGACAAACTCGAAAAGTCTTTGGCTGGCGATGAAACCGCTTATGCCCAGGAATTCCAGGTTAATCGCGATCCGTCCCAACTCGGTGTGGAACGCAACATCTTCCGTTGCCTGCCGGTTCCGGTGGTCGTGCGGATCGGTGAAAACGTCAAGAACTGGGAGATTGCCCACGTGCTGCACTCCGGGTTGCTGGTCGGTTCCAAGATTACGGTTTCTACTGTCAAGCCGTTGACGCCCGGTTTGGCTGGTTTTGCCTCCAAGCACGGTGTCAGCGTGATGGTCCAAGACGAAGCAGCCTGGTTGAACTGGGCTCGGAGCTGGGCTGCTCACGATGCCGGCTTTGACGGGCGGATTCGTATCATCGGCGAAAGCCGTACCAAGGTCGCTGAAGCTATCGACGGTTCTGTTGATGTTGCCATCTGGGATCACCCGGTTACTTATTCTGGTCGGGTCGAAATGATTCCGTTCCTCCACGAACAGGCGGTTGCTTTGACGAACCACCGTTTTGGCGATCCCACGCCAATCACCAACGGCATTCTCGAGGACCACGTGGTGGACTACTAATCCAACCCTTGGGCTTTGAGCTCATAACTTAATTCATCCGGTGGTTGCTGAATTTCAGCAGCCACCGGTGTTTTATTTGCAAACTTAGACTCCGTAAACTCGAGTGCGCCAAAGCGGGCGAAACCAAGCCAACCCGACCTTGTGCATACTTTAACCCAAAACACGACCCGAAACGCTAGTTGCCCAAGGCTTTCCCGCGGCGGATTTCTTTCTTTAGGTCAGCGATTTCATCACGCAGCCGAGCAGCGAGCTCAAACCGCAACTCGCTGGCGGCCGCGTGCATCTGTTCGGTCAGTTCCGTGACCAGCGAAACCAAGTCCACGGTATCGTCGGGTGCGCCAGCCTGAGCTGACTGGTCTTCTGTCGCATTGGCTCGCGCTCGACTGATGACCTCCAGAGCCGCGCGGGCTGCCGCTGCGTCCTGAGCCGCGCTGCGGGCCGCGGGCGAAGGCTTTTGATCAGGCTGGCGATACCCGGTTCCCAACAATTCCGCCGTGTCGATATCCTCGCGTGCCAGCATATCGGTCACATCAGAGATTTTCTTGCGTAGCGGCTGCGGATCGATACCGTGGGCTTCGTTATAGGCAATCTGCTTTTGGCGGCGCCGCTCAGTTTCGTCGATGGCTTCGCGCATCGCATCGGAAACCGCGTCAGCGTACATATGAACTTCCCCGTGAACATTACGGGCGGCGCGCCCAATCGTTTGAATGAGCGACTTCGCGGAACGCAAGAAACCTTGCTTGTCGGCATCCAAAATCGAAACTAGCGACACTTCAGGCAAATCCAACCCCTCGCGCAGCAGGTTGATACCCACCAGCACGTCGAACTCACCTTGACGCAAGGAACGCAGCAGCTCCACCCGACGCAGCGTGTCTACGTCCGAGTGCAGGTATTCCACCCTAATCCCGCGCTGAGCCAGGTATTTGGTCAAGTCCTCCGCCATGCGTTTGGTCAGGGTAGTCACCAGCACCCGCTCATCCGCTTCGGTGCGCAGGCGAATCTGCTCCATCAGGTCGTCAATCTGACCCTCTACCGGTTTCACCACAATCTTGGGGTCAACCAGACCGGTGGGGCGAATAATCTGTTCCACTACCCCATCGCTGAGACCCAGTTCATAGTCCCCCGGGGTGGCCGACAGATACACCGTTTGCCCGATACGGTCTTGGAATTCCTCCCACTTTAGGGGACGGTTATCCATCGCGGAAGGCAGCCGGAACCCAAAGTCCACCAGCGTGCGTTTGCGCGACATGTCGCCTTCAAACATGCCCCCAATCTGGGGCACCGTGACGTGAGACTCGTCAATGACCAGCAGAAAATCCTCCGGGAAGTAATCCAGCAGGGTGTGCGGCGGCTCGCCGGGCTGCCGTCCGTCAATATGCAGGGAATAATTCTCAATGCCCGCACACATCCCAATCTGGCGCAGCATTTCCAAGTCGTAGGTGGTGCGCATTCTGAGGCGCTGTTCTTCCAACAGTTTGCCCTGGTCATGAAACCACTTGCAGCGTTCCTCTAGTTCGCGCTCGATTCCGGCCAAAGCGCGTTCCATGCGTTCGGGACCGGCGACGTAGTGCGAGGCGGGGAACACATAGATTTCGTTCACTTCGTGCAAAGTCGCCCCGGTCACGGGGTGCAGCAAGGCCAGGGCGTCAATCTCGTCGCCAAACATTTCCACCCGCACCCCGAGTTCTTCATACATGGGAATGATGTCAATAGTGTCCCCGCGCACCCGAAAATTGCCGCGCGTAAAATCCACGTCATTGCGGTTGTACTGCATCTGCACGAATCGCTTGATGAGGTCTTGACGTCCAATCTGCATCCCTCGAGTCAGGTGAATGCCGCGCGACACGTATTCTTCGGGGGTGCCCAAACCATAGATGCAGGATACCGAGGAAACGACCACCACATCGCGGCGTGTCAGCAGGGAGTTTGTCGCCGAGTGCCGCAGACGTTCCACTTCATCGTTGATAGAGGAATCCTTTTCGATATAGGTATCGGTTTGCGGCACGTAGGCTTCTGGCTGGTAGTAGTCATAATAAGACACGAAGTATTCCACGGCGTTTTTCGGCAGCAGTTCCCGAAACTCTGCGGTCAGCTGGGCCGCCAACGTTTTGTTTGGTTCCAGCACAAGGGTGGGGCGCTGCAGTTTTTCGATGAGCCAAGCGGTGGTGGCGGTCTTGCCGGTGCCGGTCGCCCCCAACAGCACTACGTCTTTTTCACCGGCATTGATTCTCTCAGCGAGCTCTGCGATGGCTTCCGGCTGGTCCCCGGAGGGGGTGTATTCGCTGACGACTTCCAGCGGAATCGGATTTTCCACCAAATCGCGAGGTAGCGCCTTTTTTTCAGTCATAGTCCCAGTGTAGGCAAATCCGAGCCGCCGTGCTTTGCAAAGCCTGAAAGCTCCGGCACCGGGCGGTCGGACAAAATCTTCCACAGCGCCGCCGCGTCTGCGTCCAGATCCCCTCGCGTACCGCAGTTATCCACCCAAAACGTCGCAATAGCTTCCCGCTGAGCACGGCTGGCTTGCGCGTCAATCCGCTCGCGAGCCTGCGCCTCGGTCAGCTGACGGTCCCGGGTGAGGCGCGCGAGTCGTACTTCCAGGGGGGAATCCACCATGACGCAGCAGTCAAAACGGGTGTGGTTACCGGTTTCGGTCAACAGAGGTATCTCGGCCACCAGCACGTCTTCCGCCCCTAAGTCAGCCAACACCCGGTCCATTTCCTGCCAGACGAGAGGGTGCAAGATGCCTTCCAAGCGGACTTTCGCGGCGGGGTCAGAAAAAATGAGCTGCGCCAGGGCGGCTCGATTAAGCTGTCCCTCCGGTTCCCACACCACCTCGCCGAAAATCTCTCGGATTTGTGCTGTGGCGCTCCCTTGCGGACCGGTGGCGGCACGTAACACTTCATCGGCGTCAAAGCGAACTCCACCGAGAGCAGCTAAACAGTTGGTGAACTCCGTCTTTCCCGAGCCGATGCCACCGCTGATAGCAACTTTTAACGCGCGATTATCCGGAATAGAAAAGGACCGCAGCTGTTTAATCATCAAGTGCTTTCAGCAAAATGTCACTGATGGCCGGATTCGCCCCCACCGTCATCAGCTGCAAAGTCAAAGTCACCGCGTCTTCCAACATGATGGATGCTTTTTCGATAGCGACTTTTTCGCCTGTCATAGCCTGGTGCATGATGGGAATAATCGCGGTAAATCCGTCCTGCAGCAAAATCTCATGTCCCAAGCCCAGACGCGCGGTAAACGCCAAAACGGGAATGTCGTGTTGGCGAGCCAGTTGGGCCACTCCCCATGGTGTCTTGCCGCGTTGGGTTTGCCGATCGAGCTGACCTTCGCCGGTTAGCACCAGGTCGGCGCCTTCCATAGCTGCGTTCAGGTTCGTCGCTTCAGCCACGACCTCGAAACCGCGACGATTTTCCGCGCCCAAAGCCAGGAAGGCGGCTCCCATACCTCCGGCGGCACCGGCACCTTCCACATCGGTCACTTTGACGCCGGTGGTTTCCTCCAACAGTCGGCCCCAGTTCTTAAGGCAGCGATCGAGCTTACCCAACTGCAACGGTTTGGCGCCTTTTTGCGGACCAAACGAGGCCGAAGCTCCGCTGGAGCCGGTCAGGGGGTTGCGCACATCGTTTGCGGCCACAATCTTAACTTTGCTCAAACGCGGATCCAACCCCGACAAATCCAGTCGAGCGGCGTTAGCCAGAACGTGAACTTTCGGTTCGAGCTCGTGACCAGCCTCGTCAAACAGTTTTGCACCGAGATTGTGCATCATGCCCCAGCCGCCATCATTGGTCGCCGAACCACCCAAACCGACAACTATAGTCTCGGGCTCCAAGTCCAAAGCGGCTTTCAGTAACATCCCCACGCCTTCGGTGTTGGAATCCATAATGTTGCGTTCCAGCATGGAAATGTACATAATCCCGCAGGCCTCGGCGGTGTCCAAGACGACCATGCGCCGCGCGGGAATCCAAGTAAATTCGCCCTGACGTTCGCGACCCAGGGCATCTACTGTCTGAGCAGTTTTCACTTCCCCGCCATAAGCATTGAGCATGACCGCGGCGGTCCCCTCCCCGCCGTCTGCCACCGGCACCGCGACCGTTTCGGCGTCAGGGAATATGGCCTCAACACCGCGCTTCATCGCAGCTACTGCTTCCTCGGCAGATAAAGAACCCTTGAACGAATCCGGGGCAATGACAATTTTCACGACAGTTCCCTCTCTGTGCTGAACTCAACATTGTGGCGGTGCTGAACAGGTTTCATCCGGTCATCGAAAACCGCGGTATTTCTCAGCTTAAGCCACCCCGCAGGGAAATGTGGCTAAATGCCGGTACAAAATTCGAGCATAAAAGTGATGCGGAAACCAGTTCGTTTCCGCATCACTATTAAAATTGTTGCCGGCTTTGCAGCCGCGCCGGGGCTAACTGGAGTTTTACTCTCCGGCCAGCTTATCGCGCAGCGCCGCCAAAGCCTCGTCATCCGCCAAGGTACCAGAGGTATCGGCTTCTTCCTCGGTGGTGGAGCTATAGGAAGTCTGTTCAGCTACGCCTTGAGCGATAGCGGCTTCCTTGTCGGCTTCCTGAGCGACCTTGACCTGTTCCTTGTGGGCTTCAAAACGAGCCTGAGCCGCAGCGTAGGAGGCCTCCCAAGCAGCGCGCTGTTCCTCGTAGCCATCCATCCACTCGTTCGTTTCCGGATCGAAGCCTTCGGGGTACTTGTAGTTGCCCTCCGCGTCGTATTCGGCGGACATACCGTAAAGCGAAGGATCAAAGTCATCAGAGCTTACGTCCAGACCCTCGTTGGCCTGCTTCAAGGACAGTGAGATCCGGCGGCGTTCAAGGTCAATATCGATAACCTTGACAAAGATTTCATCACCAATCTTGGCAACCTGTTCGGGGACCTCCACGTGACGAGTGGCCAACTCGGAGACGTGCACCAAGCCCTCGATACCGTCTTCGACCCGGACAAACACACCGAAAGGCACCAACTTGGTGACCTTACCAGGAACGATCTGACCAATCTTGTGGGTACGAGCGAAAGTCTGCCACGGATCTTCCTGGGTAGCCTTCAAGGACAGGGACACACGTTCACGATCAAAGTCAACGTCAAGAACTTCCACGGTGACTTCCTGGCCGACCTGAACTACCTCGGAGGGGTGATCAATGTGCTTCCAGGACAGTTCAGACACGTGCACCAGGCCGTCCACCCCGCCCAAATCGACGAACGCGCCGAAGTTGACGATAGAGGACACCACGCCCTTGCGAACCTGACCCTTTTGCAAGGTAGACAGGAACGTAGTGCGCACCTCGGACTGGGTCTGTTCCAAGAAAGCACGACGGGACAAAACCACGTTGTTGCGGTTCTTATCCAGTTCGATAATCTTGGTTTCCAGCTGGCGACCGATGTAAGGCTGCAGGTCGCGCACGCGGCGCATTTCCACCAGGGAGGCCGGCAGGAATCCGCGCAGGCCGATGTCAATGATCAAACCGCCCTTGACAACCTCGATAACGGTGCCGTTGACGACCCCGTCTTCCTGCTTCACCTTTTCGATGTCGCCCCAGGCGCGTTCGTACTGAGCGCGCTTCTTGGACAGCAGCAAGCGGCCTTCTTTGTCTTCCTTTTGGAGGACCAGAGCTTCGATTTCGTCACCAACTTTGACTTCGGCGTCGGGGTCCACGTCATGCTTTATGGACAGTTCGCGGGAAAGAATAACGCCTTCGGTTTTGTAACCGATATCGAGCAAAACTTCGTCACGATCGACTTTCACGACGGTTCCGGAGACAAGATCGCCATCGTTGAAGTACTTGATGGTCTTGTCGATTTCTTTGATAAGGTCCTCGGTCGAGCCGATGTCGTTAATGGCAACCTGAGGAACGGTAGTAGGGACATTAGTAGTATTGGACATTTAGTTGGTGACTCCAAGGTCAGGTAGTAGGAATAATTACCGGTGCTGCCTCGCTCCTAGAAGGCTCAAAAACCACCTGGAAGCGATAAAACACCAAGCATCCATCTTACTGGATAGCGCCAGCGTGTCCAAATTAAAACCGAAAAACACGCCCCTGATTTTACCTTCGAGCCATGCGGGGTTGCTATCCGGTCAATATCGGGGTTATTCGAACAGTAGGCTCGGGTCAGCGGGCGGAAGGCGACCGGATGAAAAAGGTATGTGAAAAGTGTGGTTTAATGCAGGAATGCAGTCTCTAGTTATTTTTTTCAAAAAGGGTGGCATCTTGCTCTGGGTTGTCATCGCGATTGTCCTGGGCATTGTTTTTGGGCTTTTCGTTCCCAAGCCCGTCGTTGTGGTTTTCGCCACGTTCAACTCTTTGTTTGGCCAGTTCCTGAACTTCTGTATCCCACTGATTATTATCGGTTTGGTGACCCCCGCTATCGCTGACCTCGGTTCCGGTTCGGCGAAGTGGCTGGGAGTGACCGCTCTGGTCGCCTACATTTCGACTATGTATTCCGGGTTCCTGACCTATGGCATTTCCGAGAGTGTCTTGCCGAACTTCTTGCGCAAGGGTTCTCTGGCCTCAGTTGCGGATCCTTCGGCTTCCAGCATCGCCCCGGCGGTGACTTTGGAGATTCCCGCCCCGATTTCCGTACTGGGCGCGCTCATTTTGTCTTTCATTATGGGCATCGGTTTGTCTATGGTGTCCCGCGGCACGTTGCGTCGCGCTTTCGTGGAGTTCCGCGCCATCATCATCAAGTTGATTGAAAAAGTTATCATTCCTCTGCTGCCGATTCACATCTTTGGTATCTTCCTCAACATGACAAAGACCGGCGAGGTTTACAACGTCATCGCCGTGCTGGCGGTGGTGGTCATCCTGGTCTTGGCGCTGGAGGTCGTTATCCTCGTCACTCAGTACCTGGTCGGCGGTTTGGCTTTCGGCGTCAATCCTTTCAAGGCTCTGTTGACGATGCTGCCCGCCTACGCGACCGCTTTGGGGACGTCTTCGTCTGCTGCCACGATTCCGGTGACACTGCGTCAAGTCAAGAAGATTGGGGTTCCCGACCCGGTCGCATCGTTCACGGTGCCGCTGTGCGCCACGATTCACTTGGCGGGATCGACCTCGAAGATTACCGCTTTCGCGCTGGCTATCATTATGACTTCCGATATTAAGGTTACTGTCGCCCAGTTCGTCGGGTTCATCTTTATGCTGGGTGTCACCATGGTGGCGGCCCCGGGCGTTCCCGGCGGTGCGATTATGGCGGCGACTGGAATCTTGTCCTCCATGCTGGGATTCAACGATGCACAAGTCGCGTTGATGATTGCTTCTTACATCGCCCTCGATCCGTTCGGAACAGCTACGAACGTGACCGGTGACGGAGCTATCGCTATGCTAATGGCGCGGTTCTCGAGCGGCAAGATTGACGACAACGACAAAGAAATCGCCCAGAGCTTTGCCGGCGAAAACAACTTCGACACCGATAAGTACCTCGAAGATGTAAAGTAACCGATTCCAACTTACCGCGGACCGGTACCGGATCTCCCGGTGCCGGTTCCTGGTTTTTAGTGCGCAGCGGCTCTCCAATTAGGGCCGATGCCTACCGAAACTTCCAGCGGAACCCGCAGTTTCGCGATACCCGTCATGGCCTGACGTACCAAGGTTTCCAAGCTCTTCTCTTCTCCGGGTGCGACCTCTAAGACAAGTTCATCATGGACTTGCAGCAACACACGAGACTGCAAATGTTCACGTTGCAAATCAGCATCAACCTGAAGCATCGCTTCTTTCATAAGGTCGGCTGCACTGCCCTGGATGGGAGCGTTTAGTGCCGCGCGTCGGGCATTATCAGCCACGTTCCGATTCGGAGAACGCAAATCCGGCAGGTAACGGCGCCGTCCGCGCATGGTTTCCGTGTAACCGACCTTAGTGGCAGCAGCGACAATGGAATTCAAATAATCCCGCACCTTTCCGAACCGCTCAAAATAGGTGTCCATCAGCTCCTTGGCTTCCCTCTGAGAGATATTCAGCTGACCGGCCAAACCAAAAGCGCTCAATCCGTACGCCAGCCCGTAAGAAGTCGCCTTGACGTGGGAGCGCTGGGTGGAAGTCACTTCATCGGGCGTCACTCCGTAAACCAAAGCCGCCACCGAACGGTGCAGATCCTCGCCGGAAGCAAACGCCGCCAAAAGTCCCTCGTCTCCGGACAGATGCGCCATAATCCGCATCTCAATCTGTGAATAATCCGCTGTCATCAATGCGGTATACGGTTTCTGAGGCACAAAAGCTTCCCGAATTTTTTGCCCGTCCGCGGTGCGTGCCGGAATGTTTTGCAGGTTCGGATCAATGGAGGACAACCGTCCGGTCGCGGCTACGGTTTGCCCAAAAGTGGTATGAATCCTATCGTCATCGCCCACCCGGTCGCGCAGATTGCGCACAATCTGTAAAAGTTTTATTCGGTCACGATGGTATAAAAGTGCTTCAAGGAACGGGTGTGGGTTGTACCGGGCGAGCTCTTCCAAAGCCCTTGCATCGGTTGTATATCCAGTTTTGGTTTTTTTTGTTTTCGGTAGCTCTAACTGGGTAAACAGAACATCCTGCAGCTGCTTTGGAGAGGATAGATTGACCTCGCGACCAATGGATTCGAAAGCGGATTGCTCAGCCATCGTAACTTCAGATTGCAAACTCTGTGCGAATTCATCAAGGCAAAAAGTATCAATACCTATCCCGGTATATTCCATTTTTTCTAAAACCAGGGAAAGTGGGTTCTCCAATTCCAGTAACCCGTCGACCCGCCGGAAACGCGCCAGCTGCTGAAGCATGGGCTGCATCCGCAGCAAAGCATAAGCATAGATACCTTGATTAATCAGGGTTTGTGGCCACGGTTGAGCCACGGACTCTCCGTCCAGTTCCATCCCCAAGTCCAAAGTCATCTGTTCACTGATCTTGCTGATGTCGGAGGGTTTCTCATCAATTTCCCAACCCAGCAGGCGCTTCGTCACCCCGGCAAACTTGGTGCGGTTCCCGTCGGGATTGACCAGGTAATCGAGCATATTCACGTCCGTGACCGCGCCGTGTAATTCCCAGCCATGGGCGCGCAGCGCGTGACGCAACGATTTCGCGTCATACACGGTTTTTTCGCGGTTCCCCATCAAAGCATCGCGCAGCATACGTTCCGTTTCCGGTGTCAGCTCGTCAGGGACAATCAACACACACTGCCCCTGGGGAGTTTTGTCTGTAGCCAAAAACAGCCAGTCAATCCGCGGATTGGTGACCCCGATGTTACCCACTGCCCAAATACCTAAACTGTCGTTCTCCGTGCTTTTCAGCCATTGGGCGAACTGTTCCGAGGTGAGGTCCTTTCCCAGACGGACCTGCTCAGGATTCGGTATCACCCCGAAGCCGTCAGCATCCTGTGGTTCAGGTTCCTCTATCGCGCTGGACGCGCCACCGGGGGCTACTGCATTGGCGGACGTCATCCCGAGAGTTTGACCGAGTTTCAGTATCTGGGTGCGCAGCTGATTGAACTCCAGCTCATCGCACACGGCTTTTACTGCCTCAGCATCGAAGCCGGTCCAGTGCAAGTCCTCTAAACCGACCCGAAGCTGCAGGTCGGTGCGTAGCCGATTGAGCTGGCGATTACGCAAGACGTCTTCTATGTGTTGACGCAAATTTTCCCCACGTTTGCCTGTGAGCTCGTCGCGATGCTCCAACAAATCATCCAGGGAACCGTATTCATTAATCCAAGCCGCAGCGACTTTTTCCCCGACCAAAGGCACGCCCGGCAAATTGTCGGCGTGCTCGCCCACCAGGGCGGCGATTTCCGGGTACTGCTGGGGCCAGACATCGTATTTGTCTTTCACCGCTTGGGGAGTCATCCGTTTTGTGTCCGCAATACTGCGTCCCGGGTAAAGCACGGTGACGTTGTCGGAAATAAGCTGAAAGGTGTCGCGGTCCCCTGACGAAACCAATACCTCCATGCCGTTTTTGATCCCTTTTGCCGTCAAAGTCGCCAAAATGTCATCGGCCTCAACGTTGGGTTCCGTCAACCACTTAATCCCCATTGCAGTCAGCAGCTTTTGAATATTTTCGACCTGTCCAATGAATTCTTCGGGGGTGTCGCTGCGTCCTCCCTTGTATTCAGGATAAATATCAGTACGGAAAGAATGACGCGACAGATCGAAGGCTGCCCCGATATGGGTCGGCTTTTCGCTGCGAATCATTTTTAGTAACATAGAGCAAAATCCGTGTACTGCATTGGTATAGACACCCGTGGAGGTGCGGAAACTTTCCGGATCACGCGAAAAGAAAGCGCGGAACGCGAGGGAGTGTCCGTCCAATACCAGTAAACGTTTTTCAGCCATGACTTAAGGCTACCAGTAACCCAGGAGGCGAAAATGGACGAGAACAACATTGGTGCAGCGATTGCGAAAATGGGCATCACTTTCCGTGAGATTACGCCCGAACACGCCGTTGGAGTGATGCCGGTGGAAGGCAACACCCAGCCTTTTGGAATTTTGCACGGCGGCGCGGCCGCTTTGCTGGCTGAGACAGTGGCGTCATTTGCAGCCTATAAGTGGGCCCAAAAGTCCGGAAAATCCACTGTGGGGGCACACCTTGACATAACCCACATTAAACCGGGATTGGGCGGAAACATTGTTTGTACCGTAGACGCGGTACATTTGGGGCGACGCACTGCGGTTTACCGTTTTGAGAACGTCAGCGAAGACAGCGGCAAGGTCATTTCCACCGGGGTGATGAGCTGCGCTATAGTCGAACACCTGGAAAAGTGACCTTTTCCGAAATGGTGAGGACGCAAACTATTGAACGGGATTAATCCCCTAGCTGGTCAATGACCGCGTCGGCAACCTCCCGCATGGACAAGCGGCGATCCATCGAAGTCTTTTGAATCCAGCGGAACGCTTCTGGCTCGGTCAGTTCCATCTTTTCCATCAAAAGGCCTTTGGCGCGGTCTACCTGTTTGCGGGTGCTGAGCCGGTCTTGCAGGTCCGCGATGGAATCTTCTAAAGAGAGCAGCTCCTGGTGACGCGACAGGGCTACTTCCACCGCGGGCAGTAAATCCTTGGGGTCAAAGGGTTTCACCAGGTAAGCCATGGTACCGGCATCTTTGGCGCGTTCGATGAGTTCCTTATCGGAAAAAGCGGTGAGCATCACGATGGCGCAGGGGGCTTCCTTCATGATTTTTTCAGCTGCCGCGATGCCATCTAGTTTCGGCATTTTTATGTCCATGACAATCAAGTCAGGTTCCAGTTCCAAAGCCAAGGTCACGGCTTCCTCGCCGTCGGCAGCTTCTCCAACCACCTCAAAATCGTTTTCTTTCATGGTTTCGATAATGTCGAGACGAATTAATGCCTCGTCTTCGGCCACTATTACTCGCCTGTGTATTTTGGTGTCCTTTGCTGCAGATGCCGTCTTCGCCATCTTTTCAGATCCCCCTCATGAGTGGACTCGATTTGCTTTTCTCGTTAGATACTTTAGTATATATGAAGTCTTTGCGACGGGTTATTTACCAAACCTTCACAAAGCATGCCCTGGTAGCCCAATTGGTAGAGGCGGTCGGCTCAAACCCGGCTTGTTGTGAGTTCGAATCTCACCCGGGGTACCGAACATTTACCGATTATCCTTCGATAATCGGTAAATTTTTATTTTGCGAAAATGTTGCGTTAAGTTCTGGTAAATTCACGAAATTGCACGTCGAGGCGGCTCTACGATGGAAAAGAACTCATCGACCACGACGCAAGGAAACATAGTGTCAAACGTGATTGAAGTCCAGGGACTGACCAAGGACTACAAAACATTGCGCGCCCTGGACGGACTGAGCCTAGAAGTCCGCCAAGGCGAGATTCTGGGACTGTTGGGCCCCAACGGCTCCGGCAAATCCACCGCCATCAACTGCATGCTATCGTTGCTTAAATTCCACAGCGGGACCGTGAAAATTTTTGGCGAAACTATGCGCCCCGATGCTTACGACATAAAGCGCCGCATTGGCGTGGTGTTTCAAGACGTGGCAGTGTTCAACGAACTTAGCGTGGCGCAAAACCTGGAGTACTTCTGCGGTCTGTACGTGTCAAACAAGGCGAAACGTGACCAGATGATTGCCGCTGCGGTGGAGCTCGTGGGACTCCAGGATTACCTGAAATTCCGCCCCAAACAGCTTTCTGGCGGCCTACTACGCCGACTGAACCTAGCTTGTGGCATAGCCCACGAACCGGAACTCATTTTTCTCGATGAGCCGACTGTCGCGGTAGACCCGCAAAGCCGCAACAACATTCTCGACGGTATCGTCACCCTGCGTGACCGGGGTGCGACGGTGGTTTACACCACGCACTACATGGAGGAAGTCGAACAGATCTGCGACCGTATCATCATCCTCGACAAGGGAAAAATCATCGCGCAAGGCAGCGTCAACGAACTCAAACAACTGTCGAATATCGAGGAAAAGATCACTCTTCAAGGCGCGGAACTGCCCGAAGCGCTGTTGGAAAAACTGCGCAGTGATTCCCAAATCCAATCCGTCGAGACCAAGAACCGCAGCGTGGAAATCATCTATGGACACGGTCAAAACAATGTCTCGGCGCTGATTCACGACCTCGTGGAATCAAAAGTTGCCTACGAGTCAATCTTTTCTGAACGCCCCACGCTAAACGACGTGTTCTTGCAGCTGACCGGTAAGGAACTACGTGACTGAGATGGGACACCTGATTTTATTCAACCTAAAAGTCCTGGTCAGCAACCGCTCTTTAGTATTTTGGACTTTGGCGTTCCCAATTCTTTTGGGGATATTGTTCAAGGTGGCATTGGGCGACATTGTCAATAAGGAAGCCTTCGACACGGTGCCGGTCGCAGTCGTGAACTCCCAGGTCTATAAGGACAGTGCCTTTAAGATTGCCTTCGACGAGTTGACTAAGACCGGAGATTCTAGCGTTACCGGCAGCGACAAACCCCTTCTGAGGGTAACGGAAGTGTCCGACCTAGACGTTGGCAAAAAGCAGCTACAGAATGAAAAAGTTGACGGAATCGTTGAAATTACCGGCACCCCTAGCGAAGGGATGGTCAAAGATACCCAAGCGAAACTGACCATCACCACCAATGGTCTAAACCAGACCATCCTCAAGATAATTCTTGACGAAATTACCCAACGTGTCGATATGATTTCCACCCTCACCGAGCGAGAAATCAACACGCAACTGGCCGCGTCAATGCCACGACCCGCCAACCCCACCCTCAACCCTGTCGGTTCTCCGCCCGTGGCACCCGCTTTCAATACCGAACAAATAGCCAAATCCGTCCAAGACCAGCTCAGTTCCAGTGGCTTTATTCTGCAAGACCGCAGCCCCAAGTCAATGGACTTATTAATGGCGGAGTTCTTTTCCCTTGTAGCTATGGCGGCTCTCTACGGGGGAATGTTTTCGCTGACAATCATGAATAACGCTCAGCCGCCGCTGGGGGTTATCGGTCGGCGCATCGCCGTGTCCCCTACCAGTAAAGCTAAGTTGATTATTTCCGGCATTATCACCAGCTACCTGGTGGAATTGATTGGACTGCTGGCGCTGTTGGCGCTGTGTCATTTCCTGTTCCAGGTCGATTTCGGCGCAAACTGGGGGTTAACCGTGTTGCTGGCCTCGGTAGGAGCCCTGGCAGGTCTGAGTTTCGGGGCGGCCATTTCCACGTTGGTTCCCGGCGGAGAGAACGCCAAGATTGGCGTCCTCATCGCGGTGACCATGTTGGGGGCGATGTTGGCAGGCATGATGGGCGGAGCGATGCGCTACGCAGTGGATTTCCGCTTTCCGATGGTCAACAAGTTTAATCCGGTTGCCCTCATAACCGATGGCTACTATAACCTGTTCTTTCACCCCGGATACGACGGATACTGGCAGGATATCGTCATTCTGCTGGTTATTTCCGCGGTCCTGCTCGGCGCTTCCGTTATCGTCCTGAGGAGGCAGCGCTATGACAGTCTTTAAAGGTTTCGTGCGGGTACTGCTCCGCAATCTCGGTTTTGTCTTTATCTTTACCGCCTTAATGGTGGTGATAGGTCTGACGGCTTACCAGGCGCCTCCGGGCGGTGCCGCAAACTTTACCGCCGATAAGCCCAAAGCGATACTGATAAATCAAGGTCCTGAAACCCCCCTGACCCGCGCATTTGACAGCTATCTGCGTCAGCGGACCAGCAAAGCCGATGTGAAAAGCAGCGAACGCGAAATTGACGACGCCCTGTATTACGAGGCGCTGGCCTACGTGGTTTATCTGCCGCCGGACTTCACCGACAAGATTCTGAAAGGTCAAGAACCGACGGTCGGAATCAAGTCGCGCGCCTCCGCGCAGAGTGCTTCGGCAGAGGCGCTGGTGACACGCTTCCTGCGTTTGGCCACCGGCTACGGGAAATACCTTAACGACGAAGACGAGCTGGTCAAAGCAATTGAGTCCAGCGCGATGCTCTCGGCGGATGTCGTCCTCACCAGCCAACTGGACACTAAAACCTTGATGCTGACGGCGGGGCTGTACAACTTCGGCAGCTACACCCTCATGGCCGGTTCCATCTATGTCATCACCATGGTGCTGGCAGCGTTCGCGGAAATAAACGTGCGCCGGCGCACCGTTGTTTCCTCAGCGAAACCACTACGAATAGACCTAAATCTTAATATCGGTTGCGCCATTATTATGCTGCTGCTGGCAGCCTTGAACGTGGGGCTGGTGTCGGTGTTGATACCAGCGTTCTGGTCTACCGGACGCGGAGGACTTTTTGCCCTAAACACTTTTGTCTTTGGCCTGCCGGTGCTGGCTTTGGGATTCCTCATTTCAAAGATTACAACCAACAAGCAGGCCTTGAGCGCAATCGTAAACGTGATAGCTCTGGCCAGCTCGTTTCTGTGCGGTGCATTCATTCCTACACACCTGATGCCCGAAGCGGTGGTAGCTATCGGACGAGTACTGCCCACGGCTTACTTCATCGAAAACAACAACGCCTTAGCTACCATGAGCACCTTCAGCGGGGACGACGCCAACCATTTCTGGATAAATATCGCCATCCAGATTGGATTCGCGGTTGTGTTCTGGATAGCTTCACTGGTCTTGGAACGCTACCGGCGCATGGTCTAGGTTTTGGCACTCGGGAAGGCAAGTTTTGGCTAAACCAAACTCTAGCTGCGTTCATCCTGAAATGCGTTTACTGGCCTAAAAGAGTAATTTCATCAGGTTTCTGGGGTAAAACTTTGCGAATGTAAGAGTCAATGGCCTCGTGTAAACTGACCTGCTTCCCACGGTTTTCCGACAGGTACCAGCGGTGGTCCAGAATCTCATGAAACACCTGAGCCGGCTCCAGTTTCGACAGCAGTTCCTCCGGGAGCGCCGCCAAAATCGGTTCATACACTTTGGTCAGCCAGCGGTGCGCCACTACGTCAAGCGGCACGTTTTCGAGATGATTGAGCATTCGGAAAGTCTTCATATCGTTAATCATGCGCCGCCCCTGGTTTTCCTGAACATCGAGGCCGGTCAGGCGCATTACCTGGCGGTGATAATGCCCCGAATCCACGACCTTGGGCTGAATCAGCAACTGGCGCTCCCCATTCGTGGTGTCGGTCTTCATCTTAAGCTCCCCCACGTCAAAGCCCAGATCATTTAAACGCCGAATGCGGTCCTCGATACGCCAGGTTTCATCCGCATTGAACGTTTCCACAGAGGTCAGTTCCTCCCACAAGGCGTCGTAGCGGTCTTGGAGCAGATTACCGATTTCAACGGTGTCGGCGGCTTCGTCAAGAGTACCCCCAGCCTGGAGATCCATCAGTTCACCGATGATGTTCACTCGAGCGATTTCAACATCGTAGGAACGTTGCCCGTAAGTCAGGCCTTCGGGATGCAGCTCCCCGGTTTCCGCGTCGACCAGGTAAGCGGCAAATGCTCCAGCGTCACGGCGAAATAACGTGTTCGAAAGCGAAACATCGCCCCAATAGAACCCCAACAAATGCAGTCTGACCAGCAACACCGCTAGAGAATCGATGAGGCGAGTGGCGGTCTCGGGACTCATATTGGCGGTAAACAGAGTTCGGTAAGGCAGGGAAAACGGCAGGTGATAGGTCACCAGGGCGCTGTTCAGCTCTTCCCCGGCAGCATCGGTACGGTGGGTGACGTAAGCCAGCGGCTGTACCACCGGCTGTTCCAAACGAACCAGGTCACGCAACAGGGAATACTCGTGACGTGCCTTTTCCTCAGAGATTTCCTTCACCGCTATGATTCGTGGTCCGAGGTTCACGAAACGCACGATGTGGCGTGAAATTCCGTGTGGGAAAGAGGCAATATAGCGTTCTGGCCATTCCGCGAGGGGCAATTCCCAAGGCAAATCCAGTAAAGCGGGTTCCGCGGTGGCCGCGGTCACTGAGAACGTCACTCCCCTAGTGTAAGCTAAGACAATAATTAATTAACGATGCCTGGCTGAAACATTTGGGAAAGTGAAGTATTTATGAGCCGAAAAATTGGTTTTGACCATGACTTATACATTAAGATGCAGTCCGCACACATTGCGGAGCGCCGCGAAGAAATCGGAGGGCGACTCTACCTAGAGATGGGTGGCAAGCTCTACGACGATATGCACGCGTCTAGAGTTTTGCCTGGGTTTACGCCAGACAACAAAATTTCGATGCTGCGCCAGTTAAAGGACGAAATTGAGATTTTGGTTTGTGTCAGCGCTTTGGACTTACAGCGGCAAAAACGGCGCGCCGATTTGGATATTACGTACGAGGACGACGTGCTGCGACTCATTGACGTGTTCCGCGAAGGCGGTTTCCTGGTGGAAAACGTGGTGATGACCCAGCTTGCGGACGACAATGCCCTGGCTTTTGCATTCAAGGAGCGCCTGGAACGACTGGGATTGAAGGTAGCCAGGCACCGCATTATCGAGGGTTATCCCTCGAACACGAAACTGGTGCTGTCCGAGGACGGCTTTGGCCGAAATGACTATGTGGAAGTGACTCGTGACCTCATCGTCGTAACCGCCCCCGGTCCGGGCTCCGGCAAACTGGCGACCTGTCTGTCTCAGGTCTATCATGACAATAAACGCGGTATCGAAGCTGGCTACGCCAAGTTTGAGACCTTCCCCATCTGGAACCTGCCCCTGGAACATCCCGTGAATTTGGCTTACCAAGCCGCAACCGCGGATTTGGAAGATATCAACCTCATCGACCCCTACCACTTGGCGGCACATGGGGTACAGGTCACCAGCTACAACCGCGATACCGAGACCTTCCCGCTGCTGAAAACCATGCTGGAGCAGCTCACCGGGAAATCCCCCTATCAAAGCCCCACAGACATGGGTGTCAATATGGCAGGGTATTGCATCAGCGATGACGAAGTTTGCCAAGAAGCCTCCCGTCAAGAAATTATCCGCCGCTACTATAAGGCTTTGGTTGAAGAGGCTCGAGACGGCCGCGATTCTGAGGAATCCAACCGGATTGCGGTGCTAATGGCAAAAGCCGGCATCTCCACTTGGGAACGTCGCGTAGTGGGAGCCGCCCTGGAAGTCGAAGCCGCCACTACTCAGCCTGGCAGCGCTATTGAACTCCACGACGGCACGATTATCACCGGCAAGACCTCTGCCCTGCTGGGCTGTTCCGCCGCGATGCTGTTGAACGCGCTAAAATACCTAGCTGACATCGATCCGGAGCTGGACCTGCTGTCACGCGAGTCGATTGAGCCTATCCAAACCCTAAAGACCCAGCATTTGGGTTCGCGTAACCCCCGCCTGCACACCGATGAAGTGCTGATTGCCCTGTCCGTTTCCGCCGGAACTTCTGCCGAAGCGCGCGCCGCCCTGGGGATGCTCAAGGAACTGGAGGGCACGAACGTCCACACCACCACCATCCTGGGGTCGGTGGACGAAGGAATTTTTAGAAACCTCGGAATTCAAGTCACTTCGGAACCGAAGTTTCAACGCAAGCGCCTGTACCGCAAACGCTAGCCCTTTTCCCAATCGCGGCGTGCGCTAGGTCACAAAAAACCGATTCCGGGTGAGTCCCCGCGGACTCACCCGGAAAACGGAACTAAACGACAATCTGGGTTTAGAACTCGGTGATCACCGAACGGATAACCTCGCCGCGCATGAGTTGTTCATACGCTTCGGTAATCTGGTCCAAACGGATGCGCTGGGTGACGACGTCGTGCATATTGAGCCGGCCGTCCACAGCCAGGTCCGCATAGTAGGGAATGTCGTGCTTCGGGTTTGTCGCCCCCATCCACACGCCCTTGAAGCCGCGCTGCATAAACAGCAGGTTGATGGGGTCAATCTCCAAGGAAACCGTGGCGTCCGGTTTCGCCAAGCCGATGCAGTAGGCGGTGCCGCCCTGGGCCAACATATCCCAGCACTGTTTCATCGTTTCCGCAAACCCGATGGCTTCGAAGGACTTGTCCACCCCACCACCGGTGATGCGGCGTACAGCCTCGACCGGATCTTCTTTCTTGGCGTTGACCACGTGGGTGGCACCGAACTTCTTGGCGAATTCGAGCTTGTTGTCGAACACGTCAATAGCAATGATGGTGCGCGCGCCGCACACCCGCGCTCCGGAGATTACATTCAGTCCGATGCCGCCGGTGCCGATGACCGCAACCAAATCCCCTGGCTGCACTTTCGCCGAGTTCTTCGCTGCTCCGAATCCGGTGATGGTGGCGCAGCCGATGCAGGCGGCCTCAGCCATATCTACCTGATTATTCACGACCGCCAACTGATTTTGGTGAATCAGAGACTTGGAAGCGAAACCGCCAATCCCCAGCGCTTGGGTAATCGGACGTCCGTCGGGGAACTTGAGACGCGGCGGCTCACCCGGCTGACGCACGCATTCTTCCTGGTGACGGCAGGAATGTGCTTTTCCTCCCATGCATTTATCGCAATGTCCGCAAATTTGCTCCAGTGTGGCCACCACGTGGTCTCCCGGTTTAATCCCCACGACCTCCGGGCCGACGGCTTCTACCGTACCGGCGACTTCGTGGCCTAAAACAGCCGGGAATTCAAACATCTTGTCGTCGTCTTCCACCAGGTGCAAATCCGAGTGGCACAGGCCGGAAGCCTCGATATTGACCAGCACTTCAGCTTTGATGGGATCATCGAGGATGAGTTCTTCGGGCTTAGAAAACCCTTTACCAACGCCATACGCGATGGAGGCGCGAATCTTTTGAGGCATGACTTTCTCCTTTGATAGTCCGTTGGGTACTTGATTGGAATCTCCAACCTCATACTCTCAATTCTTTCGTCTCCCCGCCTTTTCACAAGGGACCGGGGTCCCTTTTTTTGTAAACTATTTCACCTTTTTCCGCGAACGAGGATTGTTTAGCTTAATATCTCCGCTTTTGCGCCGCTGTGTTAGCGCACCAGAGCCAGCTCGGACCAGTGCGTCGTGCCGCGGTTAGACAGCATCTCTCGCTTCATGGTCCAGTCCGGGGCAGCCTTCAGACCCGCCAGACCCAGCCCTACAGAGCCCTCTCCCACCGCCGCGTTGACCCGGTCAATAATTTTTCCCCGCCGCCGGGTTGCCGGGTTCGGGGCAAACATGGGCAGCGGCTCTTGCGGGTCAGGCTTACCCAGGTCTGTCAGGCAGATGCCCGCCCGCACGTAATCAGCCTGCGGATCGACCTGTCCCAGCAGGACTTTCGCGGCTGCCCTCAGGACTGTCACCGGGTCGTCAGTGCGCGGGTGCAGCGGAGCCATCGCGCTGATCCGTGAAAACGGCTCCTTGTACCAGGCAGTAGACGCAAAAGCCCACAGAGCTCCGGCGGTCATCTGTTGGCGGCGCAGACGGCGCGTCACATTTTGGGAATAAATGGACAGGACCTGATAAGCCTGGGTGACCCCGCGCACCGGCGTGGAAAATGAACGCGAATACATGACCTGGTAAGTGCGCACCGCATCCCGCTCAATAATCTCGATGCAGGGCACCCCGTTGAGTTCCAACATCGTTTGCTGCAGATTTACGTTGAAACGGCGGCGAATTTCGCTGGGGTCAGCCCTCTGTAGTTGCAGCGCGTTCGTAATCCCCAGAGCTTCTAGGCGGTTTTTCAGGCGTCGCCCCACGCCCCACAAATCACCGATTTCGGTACCTCGTAAAATCTTGTCGTGCTGAGCCGGGGTATAAGCATCCCAGCTGGCCACTCCGCCTAAAGCCGGGGTATGTTTGGCACCGTGGGAAGCGAGTTTTGCCAAAGTTCGGCTCGGAGCGATTCCGACCGAAACCGGCACCCCCAGGTCGTGCAGGATTCGGGATCGTAAGTTGCGGGCTATGCCCACGAACTCCGCGGGTCTGCCGTAGAGCGTCAGAAACGCCTCGTCGATGGAATAGACCTCTACCGAGGCGGAAAACTGACGCAAGATTTCCATAATTCGCGCCGAGATAGAGCCGTAAAGTTCGTAGTTGCTGGATCGGGCTACCACGCCGCAGGCCTCGGCCCACGCTCGGATTTGAAACCACGGCATGCCCATCTTAATGCCCAAAGCTTTCGCCTCCCGCGAGCGTGCCACCACGCAGCCGTCATTGTTAGACAGCACCACTACCGGACGCCCGGAAAGCTCCGGATGAAAAATCCGTTCGCAGCTGGCAAAGCAAGAATCCACGTCCACCAGGGCAAAGCGATGTACCAGCCCGTCCTGGGGTTCGCATTCCTCGCGGGTTATTTCCCTACGGCGAGGGGTGTGCTCAAGTTCGCGGCAGACCCCCGAGCCTAGAGCCGGTGCAGACATCGCGTCACCACCCCCCAAATTTCCAGTTCACAGGGGTGCAGTACGGGATAGGTTGGATTAGCGGGATGCAGTTCCGGCCCGCGAGCCCCAAAGTGCAGGCGTTTCACCGTCATTTCACCGTCAATAACAGCAATGACGACACTGCCTTCCCCCGCTTCTAAGGAACGATCCACAATGAGTTCGTCCCCATCGCTGATGCCCGCGTTGATCATGGAATCCCCCGCGACCCGCACCAGGAAAGTCGCGGGCCGATTACGGATAAGGTGTTCGTTCAGATCGATGTCGCGGTCGAAATAATCCTGAGCGGGCGAAGGCCAGCCCGCCGGCACCAAATCCGGCGCAAAAGGAAGGCCGGGGTGCAGCGCTGGCTGCGCTAACGTATAGGGGCGCCACGATTTCACAGACCGCACAGTATCGAACATATGTTCGATTTTAGCACGTTTTGTCCCATTTGGTCAGTAAGCCAAAAATTCGCGGCAAGCCTATGGCTTACCGCGAATTCACACTGAAAGTGCCTAGCTGTTAGGCAGCTGCCGAAACCAAATCCAATCCCAAGAAATCCAGGGCCCGAATCCGGCGAACACCGTCCTCGTTCAAGTCACGCAGAGCCGACTCAATCATCGGATCATGGCGGTAAGCGTCAAACCAGGGACGCGCCACCTCGGACAGAATCGACCGCGGGGACAAGTTAAGCGCTTGACGATCAGAGTTACGGTCAAAAAGCGACCAAGTCAGATGATGTATAGATTCATTCATATTCATTATGTTTACCTTCTTCCTCTTCATCTTCTGAGGGGCTGACGCATAGGTTGCGCCGGTAACCCCCCGCAGTAAAACCCCCTAGGAATTACTGCTTCAATACAACCATTATACCGTAACATCCGTAAAATCGCTGTTTAAACGGGGTAAGAGTCAGGTACAAGTTTATTTATCGGGGTTTTTTACAGTATCGGTGGCTGTTTTTGCCTCGGGTTCTGACTCGGGGTCACAAGGGGATTTTTCCTGGTTGGGTGCTGTGGGTTGCGTTTCCGGGGAATCCGGAGCTGGCTGGGGGACCTCGGTCAGGACGGCAGGCAGTTTCCGGTAGCGAGCCGCCGCAAACACGACCAACCCTACAACAGCGATGATGCCGGCGACGACTTGGAACCAGCGGACTCCCCCGGCCACCGTGTACTGGTAGTCGATACGTACGAATTCCAGGAAAAACCGTCCCAGACTGTACAGGAACAGGTACAGGCCGCCGATTTCCCAAGAACACAGGCGTCCCCAAGACTGGCCGGTCGCGCGGCAAACATTGACTTGTGGGGCTAACTCGGAATCATGGGAGCGCTGGCGAAGCGTTTCATACAGCAGCAAGAGGCTCATGGCCAAAAGGTTCCAGATAATCTCATAGAGAAAAGTCGGATGGAACAGGGTGCCCGGTGCCGTGTTTGCCGGAGCCATCTGGGGGCTAATCTCTAGCCCCCAGGGCAGGGTCGTGGCTTTGCCATAGACTTCTTGGTTAAAGTAGTTACCCAGGCGTCCTAAGGCTTGGGCGGCCAGGACCGTGGGGGCCAGCGCATCGAAGAACACTCCCAGGGGCTGTTTCTTGAAACGCAGGAATCCCACGGCGGCGAGGAATCCGCCGATGAGGCCACCGTAGATGGCCAAACCGCCTTGCCAGATGGCAAAGGGTTTCCACCACGGGATGCCCGGACCGAAGTAGTCACCGGGATAGGAAAACACTGCCATGGTACGCGCCCCGACAATGCCCAGCAAGCAAATCCAGATCCCGATGTCACCCACGAGTTGAGGGTTTCCTCCACGGGCTTGGTAACGCTTGGAGGTCCAGAAAATCGCCAGTGCCATGCCTAAGATAATCCAAAAAGCGTACCAGCGAATCGTGAGCGGCCCCAGGCTGAGCAGGATCGGTGAAGGCGGGGAGGGAATACTGGTGCGAACGGCAGAAAAAAGGCAGTCGGAGGAAAACGGTACCGAAAGGACGGCGGCAAAAGTCAGGGCGGACATCAATCGGTGCCTTCGGTCTTGTGACGATATCGAGAGGCTCGGTCGGGACGCAAAGCGGGATGCTGCGCCGCGGAAGTCATCTTGCGCAACAGGCCCACGGGGTCCGGGGAACGCACCAGCGCCTCACCGACCAAGATAGCGTCAGCTCCGACCCGAGCATAGTCAAAAACCTCCTGCGGGCCGTGTACCCCCGATTCGGCCACCACGGTGATGTCGGGTGGAATGACGTCAATAGTTTGCTCGCACATGGACAGGTCCACCGCACCTGTTTCCCGGTCCCGAGCGTTGATCCCGATGAGGCGCGCCCCGGCAGAAATAGCTTGGCGTGCCTCCAAACGAGAATGGCATTCCACCAGGGCACACATTCCCAGCGAATGAGTCCGTTCCACCAACGCCTCCAGCACCATCGGCTCCAGCAAGGCCACCATCAGCAGCACCATATCCGCGCCCATCGCCCGAGACTCGTGAATCTGGTAGGGGGTGACTACGTACTCTTTACGCAGCAGCGGCACGTCCAGCGCGCGGCGGACCTGCACGAAGTCTTCGCTAGTGCCCAAGTAGTTCGGGTAATCGGTCACCACGGAGACCGCTACGGCTCCGCCTTCGACGTATTCCCCGGCTAACTCCACCGGGTCTTCGATGGGATTGAGAAAACCGGCAGTCGGAGTTTGCCGTTTGATTTCCCCCATGATGGCCACAAAACCGGGACGGGAGTGCAGCACCGCCAGGCCGTCTTTCGGGCTGGGAGTGTGGCGGGCCTGTTCTTTCACAAGTTCCAAAGGTACCGTGGCCTCGCGCAGGGCGACTTCGGCTGTGGCTTGACGGTAAAACTCCTCATACGTCAGCATCAGCGTCCCGCCGTCTCTGTCGGCCGGCCGGCGGGAACGCACGAGGACTCCGGGGTCGCCATATCGGCGTCCACCCGTGCCGGCTCGATGACTCCTCCGGCGTCAAAGCAGGAAAGGGTGCCGGTGTGGCAAGCTGCGCCGACCTGCTTGACCTGCAGCAGCAGCGCGTCTCCGTCGCAGTCAATCTCGATGCGGCGCAGGAATTGAAAATGGCCGGAAGTATCGCCTTTACGCCAGTACTCCTCACGGCTGCGTGACCAAAAGGTCACCCGTCCCTCGTACAAAGTGCGTGCCAAAGCCTCATCGTTCATGTAACCGACCATCAGCACACGTTTCGTTTCAAAATCTTGGATGACCGCGGCGAACAGCCCCCGGGCATCACGTTTTAGACGCCGGGACACATCATCGGGTAATTCGGTCACGGAATTATAATGCCAGCTGACGTGATATTTACCCAAATCGCTCTGAGTAAAATTATCCTCTGGAACTGCGGCGACTGACTGGGGTGTCAAATGGGTAAACCGAGATTTATCGAGATGACGCGAAAAGCTAGCGAACTGGGAAGCCGGCCGCCTCGAGGGCTGCCTTAACTTCAGCTACTGTAATCTCACCGAAGTGAAAGACGGAAGCGCCCAAAACCGCATCCGCCCCGGCTTGTGCGGCCGCCACGAAATGTTCGACAGTCCCCGCCCCGCCCGAAGCAATGAGAGGGACGGGACAGACCGGACGCACCGCCTGCAGCATCTCGATGTCGAAGCCAGCCTTGGTACCGTCAGCATCCATCGAGTTCAACAGGACTTCCCCGGCTCCGTGTTCGCAGGCCTGACCAATCCATTCCAACAGGTCAATCCCGGTCGATTGTTTGCCACCATGCGTGGTGACTTCATAGCCCGAGGGTGTGCGTACCTCGCCTTGAACCCGCCGGGCATCAGCCGACAGTACCAACACTTGCACCCCAAAGCGGGACGCAATCTCAGAAATAAGTTCCGGGCGGGCAATCGCGGCGGTATTGATACTGACCTTATCAGCACCAGATTTCAGCAAACGTTCCACGTCCGCAACGCTGCGCACGCCCCCGCCGACCGTCAGGGGCACAAAAATCTCACGAGCGCACTGCTGCACGACTTCGGCCATCGTCGCCCGGCCCTCCACGGAGGCGGACACGTCCAGGAACGTGATTTCGTCCGCCCCGGCCACGCAGTACCGCGCCGCCAGCTCGACCGGATCGCCCGCATCGCGCAAGTTTTCAAAGTTGACCCCTTTGACTACCCGACCCGCGTTCACGTCCAAACAGGGAATCACGCGCACCGTCAGAGTGTCGTCGGCATAACGATTCGGCATTTAGCCACCTCAAGATTCTTTCGTCATTTTAGGATTATCCCAAGCCGCCAAAATGTCTACCACCAGGATAGTTGCCTGATTGCCGGAGCCTTCGGCGGGCGGCACTTCCAGCAACATCCGCGAACCAATCTTGCGGTCCACAATGCCGCGCGCCACTCCCTGCTGCACTTTATCGTCCAGTTTTAGCTTCACCGGCTCGAACCAGTGGTCTTTCAGCACCGCGGGCGGATTTGAGTAAGAAAATTCCTGATATTTCACCAGTACGGTCTGGCCGGGAGCAACCGTCGCACCGGAGCCGGTAATCAAGGGGTAGGAACGAAAATCACCGCTAAAATCCGAGACAATAGCGAGGCGAACCTGGCCCTGGTCTTCACTCACGGTCAGGCCAGCATCGGGGGGCAATGCCTCCATCTGAGCGTTCAGAGTGGTGGGAATAATATCGATAACCCCGATTTCCATGGTGGAAGTACCCTGCTGCTCGACAGGCTGTTTCAAGATATAGCGCGAGCCCTCGGTGGCACCCCGCACCGCGTTATACAGTTCCGTACCGAAAACCTTGGCCGAAAGCGGGCCTACCAGCACGGATTCATCGCCAGAGGTGGACTGCAGTTTTCCGGTCATTCCTGAAAAAACTGTGACTCGCAGCGCGACGATGGAGCCGTCCTGAATCTTTTGTCCGTCGCCTTTGATCAGACGTTCGGTGGAACTTTGCTCTAGGGGGATGGGTTCGGACAGGGTCAGCACGGGTTGGGCGCCAAGCGCTCCCAAGACTTCAATTTTTGATTTCGCGGGGTCACTGACCGCCACGGCACTGCGATACCACATAATCAACAGCACCAGAGCCACGCTCAGCGCCAGCAAAATCCCCAAGGTCAGGGCAACGGGCACAACTTTCGTTTTCGCCAGCGGTTTCGGCCTTCGGGGTAAAGATGCGGCGAGACGGAGTTTTGCCGCCCGGCGGGGACTGTGAGTTTTCGGTTTCTTCGGTTCCGTTACGGCGACTTTTTGTACGTCTTCACGCCGCAAACTGACCGTGGGCACCATTTCGGGAGGAAGATTCAATGACGAATCTGGTACCGGTGCTTGTGATGGCGCAGACACCTGAGCTGGAGCGTCAGCGGTATCTATAGACGAGGCTGCTGGCGCCGCCGAGAACGCGTGAGGCGATGCAACATTAGGCACTCCGGGCGCTGGACGCGTGGTGTAATCCGGTTGACTAGGGGCGGTGGGAGTTTGCGTCGTCTGGTGTGTCGCCGAACGACTGGCTCGGCGTGGCAACACGGCTGGCTTTACCGGTAGTGACGAGGGCGCCGCAAGATTCGTTGCGGCATCAGAAGCGTTCTTGGGTGGTTCCGCAGAACGCGTCAGGGAGGAGGGGGTGGTGCCGGACGGCGGAGTTGTCCGAAGTTGCGATTCGGCTCTCCGGGTCATTTCCTGGAAAGCCTCCAAATCCTCAAAACCGTTAGCTTTCAGCCAAGAGGTCAGCAAGTCTTTGGCACCATCCGTAATCGGCGGGGTGGTCGGGGCGGACTGTTGCTCGGCGGCTTGCGCCAGCATTCTGGCGCGCCGACGCGGCGAAAGGTTCGGGTCGACCTCACGCCTGACGTAAGTTCCTCCATCAACCGGGCCCGCGGCCCGGTGCGAGGAGCGCCGAGGGGTTTCTTCGCTCAAACTGCCTCCATACTTTTCATAAGCATATCGACTTCCGCGCTAGCAATCGCGAAGGGGTCGCTGAGTGTCACGGTTCCCAATCCCGATTCCGGCAGACGTAAATGCGTCCAGTCCGCTTGTAAATCCGCCCGGTGCTCCTGCGCCGCGGCAATCAACGCGCCGCGCACTTTGGCGCGAGTATTTTGCGGAGGCACAGTTTTCGCAGCCTCAACCGCATCCGGACAGGTCAACCGGATTGCTAAGCCGCGTTCATCCAAGTGAAGCCCCCCGGAGGTGATGTCGTGGTAAGCCAAATCTATACGGGCTACCTTCGGGTCTGATAACGCCAAATCATGGCGCTGGCGCAGACTATTGAGTAAAGACAGTTTTGTCGCCCAATCCAGCTGGCCAGTCAAAACCTGTAAATCCTGATTCCGCAGAGCCTCCAGCCATTGCCCCCATTGGGACAAGACCTCGCGGTAATCCGCACCCAGCTCAGCTCCGGAAAACACTGCTGACAAGCGGTCGCGAAAAACCTCTTGCACCTCCAGGGCGCTGTAGCGCCGACCGTCCGTCAGTTCCACCCGGACTTGCCCCCCAAAACTTGTGACATCGTCAGTAATGTCGCGTAACGCGGCAATGGGCGACACCAGAGACAAATCAGAAAAATCCACCCCGGACTCCAAAGCAGCCAGCAACAGGTTCATCGTCGCAATTTTGAAACGAGTCGGAGGCTCCAAAACGTTGGAATCACCAACAATGACGTGCAGACGGCGATACCGTTTCGCGTCCGCGTGGGGTTCGTCACGAGTGTTCACCAAAGGTCGGGTGGAGGTGGTGGCCCCAGACACGGCGTCATCTATCTGGAAAGCCCGCTGCGAAAAGCAAAAACGGGTTTCACCCTGGATCCGCAGCAGAGCACCGGCTCCGGTAAAGACTTGCCTCGTCACCAGGAACGAGACGAGGGAATCGACTAGGGCACGAAACTTCCCGTCCCGGTAGAGCAGATAGTTTTCGTGGCAGCCACACGAGTGACCCGCCGCGTCCAGGTTATTCTTAAACAGGTGTACCTGGGTTTTTGTACCAGTTTGGGCGCTTAGGCGCTCGCTGGCGCCACCTGCCATATCCGCCAGGATTTCCGCCCCAGCCCGGTCCTGGTTCAGCACATCGTCCAAGCTCAGGCATTCCGCGGTAGCGTATTCGGGATGGGATCCGACATCGAGATAGAGTCGCGCCCCGTTGGGGAGAAACGCCGAGGTGCTTTGGCTGCGAGCTAACACGTCATGGAACAACACCCGTCCGGCCGTGTCCGCGTCTGCCACCGGCTTCCCCCCCGAAACGGCCGCGGCGAGAATGCCATATTCCGTTTCGATACCGAAAATGCGGCGCGGCAACTGGTCCAGGTGAGCGTTTCGCGCCAACGTTCACTCCCCGCCCTTTTGCACGAACCCTTGCACGAAAGTCCCGGCGTCCTCGGCAACCAGGTCCTCGATTTCGTCGAGCAGGTCGTCCAGTCCGGCCGGTTCTTGAATTTGCCCTTGTCCGGCCGGTATCGCGCCCGGTTCAGGTCCTTCGGGCGGAGCCGGATAATTTGTCTGGTCTTGTTTCATAACAGTCTCCATTGTGCCACTTCGTCTAAAACTTTAGGGTATGCGTTATTTGCGCAATCACGAAGTTAAACCAAATTAGAGAACGGATCGCGCAACGTAATTCGCTGCAGCCGGTCCCACCCGGCACGGACTACCAAAGACGTCCAACTGGCCGCTACCAGGTCTTTTCGGTGGGCTACCGCGTCCCCGCGAGTTTTTGCGCGAGTGCCGGCAGGAGGCTGGGTGGCCGCCATAATAATTTCGGTGGCGGGCGCTACGTCCTCAACGTGGCCTTTTGCTCGCAACTTATCGACCGGGGACAAGCCGGGACGCAAATCTGCCCATTGAATATCCAAAGCCGCGAGTTTGGCGCTGGACCAGCCGCCGGGAATCCGCTCGCTCAAAGCTTGGAAAATCGTGCGTTTCGCTACCCATTCGACGCGCCGCGCCGCCGCTACAGGATCTTCGCGCAGCATGCGCACAGTATCTACCCAGGTCAGAGCATCAGTGAGCGCATCCGCCAGCAAAACGTCCCGGTCTTGGGAATGCAAGAAATCCGCCACCGTATTTGCCGCCGCCCACTGCCACTCCAAAGCGCTACGCTCTTTCCCATCGGCACACCGCAGTGTCGTCGCAAAGTCAATATCGTGGGAAACCTGCCACCCGGCCTCCACCGGATCGCAATCCAAGAACAAGCCCTCTATCGGCGGAGCGCTGTGAGCGATCTTCCAAGCTGCTTCCACGGCCGCCAGCCACGCCCGGCTCGAAGCGACTTTAGCCAGGATAGAGCCGGGGAACCGGTTGGCGTCACCGTTGATGACGTGCAGGCGACGCCACTTTGAACCGGCGTGGGATTCGTCACGAGTATTGACGATGGGACGGTTGAAAGTCGTTTGCAAACCAACCAAATCCCCCACAAAATCCGCGCGCTGCGACATTTGAAAACCACAAGTTTCGCTGTTTTTTCCGATGCCGACCCGACCGGCACCGCAAATAACCGGGCGCGTCACCAAAAACGGCACCAGGCAGTCGCGCAGCAGCGCAAACGGCACCTCGCGCGCCAACAGATAGTTCTCGTGCGAGCCGTAGGCCAGCCCTTTGGAATCGGTATTGTTCTTGTACAGCGCAATCGGTGAATCGTAGCTGGCGGCGATTTTCATGGCGCGTCTGGCGACGTGTTCCCCAGCCACGTCCCACACCACCGCATCGCGGGCAGTCAAAACTTCGGGGGTGGAGTATTCGGGGTGGGCATGGTCCACATAGAACCGTCCCCCATTCGTCATCACCACATTTGTGAGCATGGGAGAAGATTGGCCTACCAGTTCCTGTTCGGAAAACGTGTCGTCCGCGGCGCCGTGTGCACCAGTGGAGGCCGGGGCAAAACGGTGGGGGTCATCGGTCAGCATGGTCGGGTCGGCGCTGGCGCGCTCCAGCCGGGTGCCGCGCAGGTCGTTCAAGGGGTCCTCCCCCTCCCAGTCCCAGCCAATGGCCCGCCCGTCCGGACGCAAACTGGCCTGCCAGGAACGCACGGCTTGTGCCGTAACCACTGACAAGCCCTCCGGACTGTGCCGCAGACTGGGATTTGCATAAACTTCTGTATCCGGGTCAAGCGCTACGCCATACTCGGTTTCGATTCCTACCACACGTTGATTTGTCATCATCCCGGTCCCCGACTAGGAATATGACGGGTCGCGGACTACCCCGCTGGCGATACAGTTGATTCCCAAGTCCCGCGCTAGAGCCTCCGGGGGCAGCAGCGCCGTGAGCGCCGCGGTCTGTGCGATAGTGTCGGAAAGCGCGGCGTTGAGGTCCTCCAGACGCACCCCGCGGCCCTCACCGTTCAATTCGCGACCGATGGCCAGATTTTTGGCCTGGTTCGCAATCGAAACCAGCAAAGCCCCGGAAATCATGTCGCTAAAGAACACTTTGCGTTCCTGCTCTTTGCCCCCCACCTCAACGTAGCGCAGGGTGCACAGATACGTGGCTGGTTCCTGGACAAACAGGCGATTGACCGCGGCTTCCACCAGGTTTACAGCAAAAACTGTCGCTCCCCCGGCAGCGTTCATCTGCGCCTCATCGAAAGGGGTCGCCGGACTGAGATGGTGCGCCAAAATACCGCGTGCAGCTGACGCATCGGGACGCCCCACGCGAATTTTGACGTCAAAACGGCCGGGACGCAGCAGCGCCGGATCAATCATGTCCTCCCGGTTCGAAGCGCCGATGACAATGACATCACGCAATTCATCCAAACCGTCCATCTCGGTTAACAGCTGGGGTACCAGCATATTTTCCACATCGGAGGATATGCCGGAACCGCGGGTGCGGAACAGGGCTTCCATCTCGTCAAAGAACACCACCACGGGGTGAGTGCCCGCCGCCAACTCCCGAGCGCGATCAAAAATGGCGCGAATCTGCCGTTCGGTTTCACCCACGAACTTGCTCAGCAGTTCGGGACCTTTCACGGAGAGAAACACGCTGGGCTGATCGTATTGCACTGCCAAAGACGTGGCCACCGCCTTGGCCAGCATAGTTTTTCCGCAGCCGGGAGGCCCGTACAGCAAGACACCTTTCGGTGCGCTCAGGCCGTAGGAGGCAAACAGGTCGCGATGGGTGTAGGGCATTTCCACAGCAGCGCGGATATGGGCGATTTCGGTGTCCAGTCCCCCAATATCGTCATAGGTGACCCCCGGCACTTCGGGTTGCAGAGCTTGTTCCACGCCGGCGCTTTCGAGCAGTTCCAATCCCCAACCGGACCGCGGATCCATCAGCAGGGTGTCACCGACTTTCAGGGTTTTGGCGAATCCGGCGCGCAGCCGCACCACAACTTCAGTGCCGCTGGACAACCGCACGACCGCCCGGTCCATTTTTAGGTCGCGAATAACAGCCACGCTGCCGGACGGGGGCCTAGTCGCGCTGCCCACCACCACCGGGGTGGCGTCTATCCACACGGCATCCCCCGGCTGCAGCTGGTCCACCCCCGCGAACTCCTGCACCGCCAAGCGGACGTGTTTGCCGTCCCAAGCCACTTCGGCCAGCCGGGAGGGCTGACTCGCGTCCGCGCCGGGGACAGTGTCGGTGGAAAACCCTTCAAAAATGGCTCGTGACAAGGGCGGTTGGCCGATTTGTCGCAGTTGGGAGCGCAGGGACTCGAGTTGCGTTTTTGATTCTCGCAGAGCGGTTTTCAGGCGAGCATTGTGTTCACCTACGGAGATGACCTCGCGTTTCAGCTCTTCGATATTCGTGTCGGAATCATTCATCGTTTTCCTCCTCAAGCACGGTGTGGCGAGCCGCCTGTTCTCGCTGGTAGGCAGCTTTTTCCGTGGCGTCCCTGATGACGCGACGCAATTTTTGGTCCGAAATCGGCCGCGAAGCCTCGTAGTCAAGGTCCTCGTTTTCCCACAGGGCGTCGCGAGGGTCGAACTGGCCAACCGCCTCTTCGCCGTGACGAATGGAAGTTTCGCCGTCAGCCAGACGACGTGCCGTAAAAATAAATCCGGTGTGGGCAATCATGCGGTGATCAGGTCGTACCGCCAAACCGTCAACATGCCAAGGCCGAACCAAGGACTCCCAGGAACGCAAAGCCGTAAATCCGCCGAAGTTTCGTAAGTCTTGCACCATCCGCGCCAGCTGCGTAATGGTAGTGAGATAGCAGGTCAGCACCCCACCGGGCACCAGCACCCGATGAACCTGCTCCAGGTGTTCCCACGGTTTCAACATATCCAACACCACGCGGTCCACCGTCTGATCCGCCACGCCCTCTTGCAGTCCCTCACTGAGATCGGCCAGGCGCAACTCCCAGTTGCTCACATCCCCGCTGAACCACATTTCCACGTTGCACCGCGCTACCTCAGCAAAATCTGGACGCACCTCAAAACTGGTGACGTGCCCGGAGGGCCCTACCGCCCCCAGCAGGCTCATGGTCATCGCCCCGCTGCCCGCCCCGGCTTCGACCACGTTAGCGCCGGGGAAAATATCGCCTTCCATCACGATTTGCGCGGCGTCTTTCGGATAGAGGATTTGTGCCCCGCGCGGCATAGACAGATGATAATCAACCAACAGGGGACGCAGGGCGGTGAACCGGTGTTCGCCGCGCTCCGCGGGAAAAATAGTGCCCTCCGGTTTCCCGATGATTGTCCGGTGATGCAGGGCTCCTTGATGGCACTGGAAATAGCCGTCTTCGCGCAGCAGGGTCGTATGCACCCGGCCTTTTTCATCGGTCAGCTGGACCCACTCTCCACTGCGAAAGGGGCCGCGGCGACTCGCTGGACCGCCGGGGACGCATGGTTTTTCTTGAGATTGAGCCATAGCCTTTATCTTAACCTATGGTTTTTCGCCTAGTCACAATCGGTTGGTAAACGGGAGGATTTTTGGCGTCCAGACGATTAGCCTGAAAGCATGAGTGAGTCAGTTCCTGCCCAGGCCTCTCGTCCCCCAGCGCTCTCGGCATCTTCAGCGAAACAGTTTCAACAATGCCCCCTGAAGTGGCGTTTCAAGTATGTCGACAAACTTCCAGAGCCACAAAGTCCCGCCGCCCTGCGCGGCAGTTTAGTGCATAAGGTACTGGAGGACATGTTTGATTTGCCGCCCGCCGACCGCCAAGCCCCCACGGTACGCGAAACCGTGGACAGCGCTTGGGAAAAGGTCACGGACGGAGCTTACAAACTTTCCGAAATCTTGGCCCAGACTTCCGAGGAGGAATTGAAAGCCGCGGCCCGACAGCTTATTGACGCCTATTTTTCCCTCGAAGATCCGCGTCGGCTACACCCCAGCGGTCGGGAGCTGGGGGTGGAAACGGTATTATCCAGCGGTTTAAGGCTGCGCGGTTTCATTGACCGGGTGGAGCGCGCGGACAACGGGGACGTACGCATCATTGATTACAAAACCGGCAAGGCTCCCGATATGCGCTTTACCGGCGAATATGTCTTTCAGATGCGGATGTATGCCCTGCTGTACCGCGAACAGTATCAGGTCACTCCCAAACGCACCCAGCTGTTGTTCTTGGGAGGAAACCCTCAGGTCCTGACGTTTGACCCCACAGACGCCAACGTGAGCGAATTTGAAACTGAACTCAACGACTTGTGGCTTGACATAGCCGCTCACCTGCAGGCGCAACGTTTTGAGACCCGGCAATCCCGACTCTGCGACTGGTGCTACTTTCAAAACCTGTGTCCCGCATTTGGCGGCACGGCCCCGGACCTCGACCCGACGAAGGTGGAAAAAATTTCGGAAATCGGTCCCACCGCCGCGGGCTAGTCAGTTTGGGACTCCTGCTCGGTTAGGCTGGAAACCATGGAAATGCGTCGTCTGGGAAATACCGGTATGCGGGTTTCAGCCTTGGGACTGGGAACCCTGACTTGGGGTCGAGATACTTTAGAGTCCGAAGCGGCCGCTCAACTGGAGGCTTTTGTCGAGGCCGGAGGGAACCTGGTCGATACGTCCCCGACCTACGGAGACGGCCAGGCTGAGCAGGTGCTGGGGCGTCTGTTGGAGCACTCCAGTTCGACCGCAACGGATGCCGCCGGCGCGGCCTGTACCGCTGTGACCCGCGAGGATTTGGTTATTGTGTCAAAAGCGGGGGTTTCGCGACGTCACGATGAATCTTTCGTGGATGCCTCGCGCCATAATCTGTTAAGCAGCCTGGATCGCACCTTGGTGAACCTCGGCACCGATTACGTGGACTTGTGGCTGATTCAGGTCCCCGATCCGCACACAGACTTTGACCTGGTGCTGGGCGCGTTGTGGTCGGCGTGGTCGAGTGGAAAAGCGCGGTACGTCGGGTTGTCTAATCATGCGGGTTGGCAGTGTGCTTACGCGGCGGCGCGCCTGCGTGAAGGCACCGTCAACGTGCCGGGTTTAGCGGCGGTAGAAAATGAATACTCGTTGTTGAATCGCCAGGCAGAAGCCGAAGTTTTGCCCGCCGCCCAGTCGCTTGGATTCGGATTTTTGGGGTGGTCGGCGCTGGGACGCGGGGTTCTGACCGGGAAATATCGCAACTCGGTGCCGCCGGATTCCCGCGCCGCCTCCCTTCATCTGCAGGGTTTTGTGCAGCCCTACCTGCAAGGACGTTACCGCAGCATTGTGGAATCGGTGGCGACCGCGGCCCAGGGCTTGGAAGTTTCCCCGCTGGCGGTTTCGCTTGCCTGGGCTCTGCAAAAGCCCGGTGTGTCCAGCGCTATTGTGGGGGCGCGCAGTGCCGAACAGTTTCACCAAATCTTGGGGGCGCTAGGTACGAAAGTACCGCGTCAAGTCATGACGGCCTTAGATGAGGTTTCCGACCCGCGATTGCCGGTGGCATAAGGGTTTGTGCTCGACTCCCACAGCGTGGCCACTCAGAGGTGACGCCGGGACAGACGAAATTAGTCGTCCTCGTCGTGCAGGTCGAAGTTCTCTAAATCGCCCTCGTCGAGATAATCGTTGTCGTCATCGTCATCATCGTCGAGGTCATCTATGAAATCGCCATCGTCATCATCGCCGTAGTCATCGTCGTCGTCTTCCAGTATGTCGAAAGGCAGTTCGACTCCGGTGGCGGTAAACAGCGCGTCGTCATAAGTAAAGAAAGCGTCGCGAAGTTTTTCTTCGGCGTCGCTCAGAACCGGCGAATCGTCCAAATCACTGTCCGCCGCAGACGCCACTTCCAGATGCCGCTGCAACGCGGCAATCAAATTATCTAACTCCGTACGAGGATTCTTCATAAGCCCAATTCTAATCGGCATGACCCAAGCTTGCAGGGTAATTTTCACGAAACCAGCAAGCTTACCCCATCAACGCGAGCTCACCGACAACACCGCTGAATCGCCCTTGTGTAAACCCGTCAGCAGCATCGGACTCGGTTGGGGGAACCAAAACAAACTAAGGCAGGTGCAGCTGACCTCTGACCATGGTCACCATCAGGTCAGTGCCTTTGATTTCCGAAGTTTCATCGGGACCCACGATTTGTGATTCTCCGTTGGGACCGTTCAACTGGGACGCTCCCCCCTCGACACCCAAGGGCAAAACGATCCACATCTTGCCGGGAGTATAGGTGGTGGAAGGAGCCTGCCCGGCGATTTCCGCTTTGATATTTGCCACGACTACCCGCGCGTGCGCCCGAGCGGCATCAGCCCGTTTAGACTCGTGAACATCGGTAATGTCGCCGACCGCGTAAACGTGATTCTGGCCCTTGACCCGCAGGTACTCATCCACCGTGACCTGTCCCTCACTGTTGAGGGAATCACCGTAGTTCGCCCGCAGATAGCCTGAAGCCGTTTGCGCGCCGTAGCACAGGAACCACATATCCGCGTCGATTCCCACTCCGGCCTGGGTCTCAACGTGGAAAGGAGCCAGCTCACCAATATCGGTCGGCGGCAGGTAAGCCAAAGGAGCACCCAAAACCAACTGCACTCCGGCCTGCTGCAACTCTGCGGTCAAAACGCTGCGCAGGTCTTCGGCATATTCGTTGGACCCCAAAATATGCGGGGAACGATCCACCATAGTGATTTCCATATCGGGGAAGTTCGTAAACAGCTCGCCGGCGAATTCGATAGCGACGGTACCCGCACCGACCAACATAACCCGCTTTGCTTGCGACAAATTATTCCGGGTTTCCTCCAGACGGCGTTTCGCTAACGAGGCCGTCGGAATATTGTGTTTCGCCGGATAAGGGTAGGTCGTTCCGGTGGCTAGAACCAGGTAATCTGCTTCAATAGGGTCATGATTCGCTAGGTGAACGGTGGTTCCCTCAACGCGGGTCGCTTCCCCGTGCACGACCCGGCCGTGCTTTAACAGGCGCGAATAGGGCATGAAAATGGTGTGGGTCCAAATATCATCGACCGCGGCACGCAAAGCCGCCGCGTGATGCACGAACTGGTCTTTTTGTTCCACCAAAGTCACTTCGGCGACATCGTCCAAACCGCCGGCCACGGTGATTCCCCCGTATCCGCCGCCGACTACAGTAACTCGAACCACACTGCCTCCCGCTTCGGCTGCCCTAGGATAGATAATTTTCAAACAAAACGTCTTAATCCTAACCTAATAGCCCGCTAGTGCACCGGTTTCGCGTAAAGTATTTCTGCCCACCAGGCGTGGGCGTGTTTATAGTTCCGCGGCCAGCGGGACCTGCAAGGCTCGGGCGATATTCGGGGGGAAAAATCCCTCCCCTTTCAAAACTTTGCCGTCTTCGCGATAAATCGGTTTGCCGTCCGGACCCAGCTTCGACATATTGGACGCCTGAACTTCCTGCAATACGGCCGGCAGGTTGATGCCCGCTTCCAGGGCCATGCCGTAAACAACGTAGGTCAAATCCGCCAAAGCATCGGCGACCTCGACGGTGTCGCGAGCGCCCTCATCCAGTTCGCTGATTCCGTCCATGACCCCGCGCAGCGCCGCATAAGCTTTCTGACCGTACAACGCGCGCACCAGCTCGGAAGTTTCTTCTAAAATCAGTGACAAGCGCATATGCATACGCTCATTTTCAATGTTCGGTCCGGTAGTCACCACCGGCAGACCGTACACCTGATGAAATTGCCGCACCAGGGCTTCGGGGTCGCGCGGGTCGGGGGCTGGTAGTGTTGTTTCACTCATCTTTTGTACTTCTTTCCTGGTCCGAGGCGTTTCCCCGGTTACCTTGCTGTAACTGTTTCATAAGGTCGTTCCACGAGGTCACTGGTTCCAGCGGGTCCCCCGGCAACAGCGTCGCCACGGCACGGTCTTCGCGCTGTCCATGGTGCAAGCCAAGGCCGCGCAAGATGCCGCCAAAACGAAATCCACAATGCCAGGCGACGCGGATAGAGGCCAGGTTATCCGGGTGTGCTTCCAAGGTCACGCATTGGAAACCCAACAGGTTGAACGCGGTGGTGACCGCCAGTTGCAGGGCCTCACGCATCAGCCCGCGCCCCCGCCACTCGGGCGCCATCCAGTACCCAACATTGGTGGTTTTTTCCAAGCCGACCCGCAAAGAAATCGTGCCCGCCACGTGGGGTGTTGGGGATTCAAAAGCGCGGATAATCCAGCTGGCTCCCCCCTCGTCCCATAATCGGGGGCAAAGTTCGTTTATAAAATTGTCCGCGTGTTCCGGGCCGAAAGGCACCGGAACCGTCGTAAATCGCTGGATTTCGGGATCTTGGCAAGCGGCCGCGACTTCAGGGGCGTCCGCAGCCCGCGGCACATCCAAGGTCAGTTTGGTGCCGTGCACCGGAAAGGGCCGATGTGCCCCGATTTCCCCCTCGACGGCGCTGGTGGAAACAGATTTAGCGATTCCGTGAACGAAAGGTGTTTCAACCATGAATCCTCCCGAACGAAATACGACAAAGACCCGGAATTCCGGGTCTTGTGCGAGGAAAGGGACTTGAACCCTCACGACCGCAATTGGTCACAAGCACCTCAAGCTTGCGCGTCTACCATTCCGCCACCCTCGCTGGTGCTAAAGGCAAATCAAATTTAGCGGGTTTAGGCGATATTCTCAAAACGAAGTCCGCAACGAAACCGAGCCGGGGCGAAACTGGGCGCAAAACCCGAGGATTGCCGGCCCGCAAAACGAAACGAAGCTCAATCAGCTTCGGCGAACTGCCAAATCTCGACCATGGAAGCGGTCGGGGTCAGGAAAAAGGCATTTTCATCCACATCGTCTTTGCCAGTCGCGCTGGCTTTCACCAAGACGTAACCGCTGGCCAGCTTGATACCAATCTGAGCCGGATCGGTGGCCGCTTCGGCAGAGAGAGTGCCGTCAGGTCGCATGAAACGAACCGTTTTAGCCGAACCGCGCATGACTTCTGAGACCTCGGCGTTGCCCGAGTACACCCCAATCACGATTAGACCCGAACCCACTAACGGATCACCCCGGACCAGAGATTTCGCCCGCACGGCGGCGCGTTTGAAATAATTACGCCCTTCAACAATGTCATCGTTCACGGTCTCATTCTTTCACGCCCGCATAGACAGCGCCTGAATTTGGGGAAAATTTACGCCGCACCGCCCTCGGAGATGCTGACCCATCCTCAGCTCAAAAGGCTGCGTAGCTGGTCAAGGGTGATTCCCGCGGAAACTTCGCGGTTTTCTTGACCGGAGAGTACCGCCCCGATGAGGTCGCGTTTCTTTTCTTGCAGCTCCAAGACGCGCTGTTCAATGGTGTCGGCAGCGACCAGTCGATAGACGTTGACGAACCGTTGTTGTCCCAGCCGGTGCGCCCGGTCGACAGCCTGAGCCTCCACCGCCGGATTCCACCACGGGTCAGTGAGGAACACGTAATCTGCCTCAGTGAGGTTCAAACCAAACCCACCGGCCTTCAATGAAATCAGGAATACGTCGACTTCCCCGTTTTGGAACCGTGCCACCTGACGATCGCGGTCCCGACTGGTGCCGTCCAGATAGGCGTAATCAATCCCCACCTCGTCCAGTTTTTCACGCAGTATCGCCAGGAAGGAAGTGAACTGGGAAAATACCAGCACCTGGTGGCGCTGCCGAGATGTCGAGCTGCTATCGTCGCGCAACCCCTCCAACGTTTGCAACAGATACGTGACTTTCGCCCCGTCCTCGTGCGCGTGATGGTCGATAAGCTTGGCGCTCAAAGCGAGCTGACGCAGGCGGGTCAGCGCCGTGAGGATGTTAATCCGAGGAGAGTTAGCGTCCGCCGCCTGGGCTCGGGCCGCCGTCAAATATTTGGCGTACCAGGTGCGCTGCACCGGCTCCAGGCCGATAGAGACAATCTGTTCGATTTTTTCGGGCAGCTCCTGAGCGACGCTGTCTTTGGTGCGGCGCAGCAAAAACGGCGCCACCCGATCGGAGAGCTCGGCGGCCGCCTCGCTGCGATCGCTGAGCGTCTCGGCGGCGAAGCGTCGCGTGAATACCGGCAGACTGGGCAGCACCGTGGGAACGGTCAGAGACATAATCGACCACAAGTCAGTGGCGGTGTTTTCGATGGGTGTGCCGGTCAGGGCAAAAGCCCACTTCGCGCGCAGACGCACCAGAGCTTTATGGGTGGCGGTGGAAGGGTTTTTCACAAACTGGGCTTCGTCGAAAACCAAACCTGAAAAACTCTGAGTTTGCCAAAAATCTATGTCCATCCGCGTCAACGTATAGGTAGTCAGCACCAGGTCGGCCTGTTGGACCTCGCGAGCCACCCTCTGACAGTCCGCAGCGGCTTTGCCCACGCTCGTCCTTTGGGTGTACACCCGCAAGTTCGGGAACCACCGCGAGGCCTGCTCCTCCCACGTCCCGATCAAACTGGCCGGTACCACCACGAACACTGCAGCACAGTCCGCGGGACTATCCGCCAACTGCAGCTTTTGCCCTGCGATGACCGCCAGCATCTGCATAGTCTTGCCCAAGCCCATGTCGTCAGCCAAGATACCGCCTAAACCGGCCTCGGCCCGTGCCGTCATCCAACGGAAACCGTCCTCTTGATAGCCGCGCCAAGTGCCTTGTGCCAACGTGGGAGTCGAAGCTTCGGGCGGATCAACCAATCTGTTGACGGCATGCTCCCAATCGCCGGAAAACTGGCGCGTCGCGGCCAGCGCATCCAGCGCTGAAACCAGGCCAAAATTGGAAATTCCGACTGTAAAATCCGCACTGCCGGAAAAATCATTGAGTCCCAAATCGGTGAACTCGCGAATCAGGCGTTTCAGCTGTTGATTTTTGGCCGCATACAAATCCACCCAGTTGCCTTCGGGAGTTTGCCACCAGCGCTCCACCCGCCCCAGAGCCGCTAGGAACTCTTTCGTGTCCAAGTCTTCCTGCCCCAGGCGCAGCCCCAGGTCCAGCCTGTAACGCAGCCCCCAGCCACGCGGCTCGCCTTCGGGCAGTTCACCGAAATCCGCCTCGAAGTCCGGGGCGGTGTCGTCTGACCGGGGCGTCCCTTGAGCGGGTGAAAGCGCCTGGTCAATCCGCAAATCGAGCACCGGACCGTCAGAAAAAATCTGAATGTGTTGCAGTTCTGGGGAAATTTTAACTTCGGCGCGTTCGGAGACGTTTATGGTTTTGATGAACTCGCGAATCCGGTCCAACTCAAAAATGGGAAATTTTTTCGTAAAGAACGTCTGAATTTCGGATTCATTCCATCCCCCCAGGGAGCCGACGCCCTGCATAGCCGCCTGAATTTCCGGATCAGGGGTGTTGGGGTCCAAGGCCACTTCCACCGCGGCGCTGGCCGAGCGACGGCGCACGGTCCAGCGGATTTCGACGAGTTTCGGGTTCATTTCGTTCAGTCGTAACAATCCGCACAACTGGGGAGGACCAAAAACGTGTTCCTGGGTCAGATTCATGGATTCGCGAGACAGCACGCCCAACTCCCCCAGGCGTTTAGCATAGTTGGCCCAAAATTCGTTGGCCTGCGTAGCCGGGATTTCCCATCGAGCTTGCACCGCGGCCAGCGTGTTTAGTTCCTCGTTCACCCCCGCTTTTAAGCCGGCGCACGCCACGAAACGCCCGCGCAAGGCTTCCAGTCGCGGCCCGAGAGACCGGCAGACCGCCTCGGTCGTTTCGGGCGCTTCTGAAGGCACGCCAGCCACCGCAGTTTCGGCACCGGCTCCCACCGCAGTTTCGGCACCGGCTCCCACCGCAGTTTCAGCACCGGCCGCCACCGCAACCGAGCCGTCCTCGTGCTGGGTAATGACCAAGACAGTTTGAGGGTCGGGAGCCACGGGACGCAATACAGTAGTGCGAGAAGTGTCAGCAAACACGCTGACTCCGCTGGTGATGCACTTTTCTAGGAGGTCCAGACCGGCGGGGTCCAGGTGGCTTAATTTCACGAGCTGCGCCCGGGCACTGTGTTCAAAAAGGTGGCGCATCGCGGCGAGCTGTGTCGCGTTCAGTCCCTTGGTGACCGAGGCCCAGCGCGACGTCAGGTCACGCCAAGTGGCGCGCTTTTCTGACCACTCTCCGGCCGGATTGATACGCAGGGGAACTAAGGTTTCTCCCTCTATCTGGATGGCCAAAGGCTGGTTCGTAACATCAACCTCGCCAGCATTGAGCAAACTGCCGAGCCCCGCGCGCCAATCCATTTCGTAAGCCATTCTGTCCATTTTACAGGTTTCCGCGCCGGATTTTCCGTTGCACCGAAAAACCTCCCTAGAATAGTGACGTTATGTTGCACGTGATTTTCTTTCAACCTCGCATTGCCGGGAACACCGGTGCCGCTATTCGTCTGGCCGCCTGCACCGGCGCTACCCTGCACGTGGTCGAACCGACCGTGTTTGACCTGGATAACGACACCAAGTTGAAACGGGCCGGACTGGACTATCACGACCTGGCGCACCTGGAACGTCACCCCAATTTGGACGACTGCTTAGCGCACGTGCCCGGAAAACTTTATGCCTTTACCGGCCACACTGACATCCTGCTGCCCCAGATTCGCTTTCAGGATGGGGACGGCCTCATGTTTGGACCCGAAGATACCGGTCTGCCGGTTGAAGTGATGGATGACCCGCGTGTCACCAGTCGGGTTCGCATTCCCATGCTGGAAGGGCGCCGTTCCCTAAATCTCTCGATTTCAGCAGCGATTGGGCTCTATTACGCCTGGGGTCAGCTCGGCTACACCGGCGGTATGTAGTTTCATTTTTCCTGGTCACAAGTCTCGATTTCCCGTTTTTCCGTGTGTCTGCGCGGTTTTTCCCGTTTCCTCATGTTAATCTCGAGGGGAAAGAGGGAGCACGTGTGATTAAGTACCTGGGTTCAAAACGCACTTTGGTGCCGGCGTTGGCACAGATTGCGGACCTGTCGGGTGCACGCACCGCCCTTGACGCGTTTACCGGAACGACCCGGGTCGCCCAAGCTTTTAAAGCTCTCGGGATTACCACCGCCGCCAACGATGTGGCCAGCTATTCCCGGGTACTCTCGGACTGCTATATCGCCACCGACAAACGTCAGATAAACGACCGCGAGCTGCGAGCTCTCTTGTGCGACCTAGAGGCCACCCCCCGAGAGCCGGGCTACTTTACAGAAACGTTTTGCGAAAAGTCTCGGTTCTTCCAACCAAAGAACGGGGCGCGCATTGACGCAATCCGCAATCGTATCGAGACGGAGTTTGCCACCGACCCCCGCTACCCCATCCTGCTGACCTCCCTGATGGAGGCGGCAGACCGGGTAGACTCCACGACGGGACTGCAGATGGCGTACCTGAAACAGTGGGCTCCGCGCGCGTACAATGACCTGGAACTGCGGGTGCCCGAGCTTTTGGAGGGTACGGGCACCACCTACCAGCGCGACACGAACGCACTCATCGCCGACCCCGCGACCCCACGTTTTGACCTGGTTTACCTTGATCCGCCCTATAACCAGCATCGTTACTTTACGAACTATCACATTTGGGAGACGCTGATCCGCTGGGATTGCCCCGAGACTTACGGCGTGGCGCAAAAGCGGGTGGACGCCAGGGATTGCGCCACACATTCGGCGTATAACCGGAAACGCGAAATGCCCCAGGCCCTGCAAAGCCTGATTGCGCAGGTAGACACGGACACGCTGGTGTTGTCCTATAACAATGAATCTTGGATTGATTTTGACACCCTGTTTGACGCGGTGGCGGCTGGTTTTGAGGACTGCGTAGCGCTGGCTTTTGACTATAAACGCTACGTGGGCGCTCAAATCGGCATCTATAACCCGGAGGGAACCAAGGTTGGTAAAGTCACCCACCTGCGGAATCTGGAATACCTGTTCGTCGGGTGCAGCGCACAGGTTGGCGCGCGTATCCGCGCCGCTTTCCACGTCCCCGACACCCTGGAAGCGCCCTCAGAATCGCGCCTCCTCGCCCAAGTGGGCTAGTCCCCTTTCGCAATTAAAACCAAACTAAAAACTATCAAGCCGTGGTTGAAACGGGCAATCGAAATGACATTGAAAGCCTAAGATTCAGTGAAGATTTTTGTACAGATACCATCTTCTAAATCTCTGATTGAGTATATGTGCTCCATGTTTTCAAAGGTTTCTCGCAGATTCCCCCGCGCGCCGTTCCATCCTTTGCCATCAGTGAACCAGACGAATTCAAAACCTGGAATTTGTTGAGCTTCCTGGGCAAGTTGTTTGTAGGAACGGGCGGTCTCGTTCAGTTTTGAGCCTCCAGAACCGTAAAAATTCGTCTCAATCCCAAAAACCGTAGCATCAGTGCAAACCACGAAATCAAAGCGCTTAGAGCTTTTGCCGCTATTGGTGAGAGGATCCATGTTCAAACCCCACAACCGCAGATTATTGGTGTTCAGTTCTTTACAATAGGTACCGGGATCGGGCTTCTTTCGGCTGCCCTTTTCACAGCGGAGCCCCGCCTTTTTCAAGTAACTTTCAACGAGGTCCTCCATGAGGTGCCCGCCCCGGTTCTTCCGAGCGTTTGAATCAAGCCCCGCTTCAACCCCGGTCACATAGTCGTAAAGATTGTCTACGATACGGTTGCTAATCAGATTAAACAACCCGCTTTTTTCCATGAACAAAGCACAGTCTTGGTCACTGAGATGAACTGCTGAAAATTCGAAAAAGTGGTAACCGTCATCGGGATCCAGGACTGAAATCGTGGTCTCACGTTTTGCGATTAAGATAGGGATAGCTCGACGTACCTCTGGGTAACGCGAGATTAGATTCATGAAATCAGAATAGATGTTCTTTGAACCGACCAGTGAATTAAGAATGTTTAACTCAACCTTAATACTGTCAGTTTGCCTAAATATCTTATCCCAATCAGCATAGTAGTCATAGGTGGCAATAGATTCTTTGAAATTACCAATCCAAGTTTCAAAATCACGCAACTGTTTGTCCCTTCTGCTGCATAGCTGCTTTTTCTGGGGTTGAAGTCAAACCCAGCAGTCGTTTTTTAGCAATTTCAAGGTATTCAGGGTTGTTGTCAATGCCGATGCCACTACGTCCCAGTCGGTTTGCTACCACCACCGTCGTCCCAGATCCCACAAACGGATCCAGCACCAAATCCCCTTCATTGGTTGAAGCCAGTATGATCCTTTCCAACAGGTACTCAGGTTTCTGGGTGGGGTGTTTGCCGAAAACCTTTTCATTTTTGGGAGTCAGCGTTCCTTGCCAAACGTCCTTCATCTGTTTTCCACCGTTGAGCTCTTTCATCAAACTGTAGTTAAACTTGTGCTTAGCTTTCTTTTCGTCCTTACGTGCCCAAATGACGGTTTCCGTGGAATGCGTGAAGCACCGGCAACCTAGATTGGGAGGGGGATTGAGTTTCTGCCAGGTGATGTTGTTCAGTATCTTGAATCGTTCTTGTTCTAAAGCAAAACCGATGGAATAAATGTTGTGGAACGTGCCGGAAATCCAGATGCTGCCGTCTCGTTTCAAGACACGCTTGCATTCACGAATCCAGTGTCGGTTGAACTCGTGTTTTTCTGACAGTGGCAGCCCTTTGTCCCAATCGCCCTTGTTTACCGATACCTGTTTACCGCCAGAGCAAGAAATTCCATCATTGGAGAGAAAATACGGTGGGTCAGCAAAAATCATGTCAATGCTCTGTTCCTCAAGGTTTTCCAGAGCATCAAAAACATCTGCAAGAATCAGCTTCGCCGTGGGGGTTTGAAAGAATATGGTTGATGCCTCAGCTTTCGTCATCCGGGGCTCCCAGATAATTGGTGACGATGACTTCGGTTCCTCTCCGCTTCGAGGCATCGGAATTAATTGCGCGCCGTACCGACACGACATCAATTCTGTAGTCTTTATATAGGTCCCGAATCAGGCGCGTATCATGGTTGGTGAGCATGACAAAACAACCCCGTTTATCCAAATCCTTAAATAAAACTGCCAGACGTTCGTGGTCCTCTTTATGGAACCCCTCTTTGGTGTAGTCCAGAAAACTATCGGCCTTGATAGGCGCATAAGGACTATCGAGAAAAACAAAATCACCTCTGCCCGCGTCCCGACAAGCCTGCTCAAAGTCAACATTGAGCAAAGTTGCACCCTGGAGCATTCTGGAAACGGCATAAATGTTGTCCTCGTTGAGAGACGGAGCGGTAGACCCGTTATAAGGGACGTTGAACTCCCCTTTTGCATTGACCCGATACAACCCGTTGAAACAATGCTTATTTAAGAACAGCATCAACGCGTCCGATTCCAGCCCATAATCTTGTTTACGGATTAAATCGTTGTAGCGGCTACGCAGCGTGTAAAAATACTTGCTGGCGGGCTCTTTCTCCCGAGGCAACGCACCATCAATCGCATTAACCGCGTCAATAATCCCCTCAGGGTCTGTCTGAATACGCCGGTAAAGGCTCATGAGCGCTGCATTTATATCGTTTACGGTCACCTTTGGCGGTTGCAAATTGAACAGAACCGCACCGCCACCCAGAAACGGCTCAAAATAATGATTGTACTGGGCTGGCGCACGCCCGATGATACGGTCCAGCAACTGCCGCTTTCCCCCAGCCCACTTCACTACGGGTTCCGGATTCTTCACGCTCAATCACCTCCGCCCACTCTCATCTTTACTAGTGTAGCGGCTACCCCGCACCGTGACAGATCACCAGGGCGCTGGCTTACTCTTTGGGCAGCAAAACGATCCCGTCCAATTGGTCAACGGTTCTTGAAGTAACGGAACAGATGTGATTCCTTGACTCCGCCCCACTGGAGCGCAGGCACTTCCCAGGGGGGTACTCTTACTTTGCATAATCCCCTATCGCCATCATCAGAGCTCCAAGTGTTAGTTTTCATGTCGGTGGTCAGTTACACGTTTAGGAGTTACTCCGTCCTTAACTCCAGTTGCCCCATTTTCACGGCGATTTCGCCGCGCCGTGCTCCGAGTTCGGTGATGACATCACGGACATAGCTTCCGACTGTGTTTTCGGCGAGCCCAGTCGCCCGGGAGATTTCCCGGTTTGTCATTGACTGGGCCAGACAGTCGGCAACTTTGCGCAGTCGCGGGGGCAGATCCTCTAAGCGGCGGGCAAATTCGGGGTCAACAGGTTCAGGCTCTCCTTGCAGGTAAAAGTCTCGCAGCATATCCAACGGACGGTCGTCCAACACGGTTTTTCCTTTATAAGCGCGGTGAATGAGTTCGGCGATTTCCTCTGACGGTGTGTCCTTGGTCAAAAATCCTTTAGCCCCGGTCTCGAGCGCCTGGCGTAAGGTTTCGGGACGCTCAAAAGCGGTCAGCATGAGTACCACCGCTTCAGGGCGCTGTTCTAGGAGCCGTTGCAAAGTGGCGATACCATCCAAACCAGGCATCCCAATATCCAGCAGTGCCACATCCCACTCGACTCGCGAGGCCAATTCCAGCAGTGCAGTCCCGCAATTAGCCGTACCCACCAGGTCTAGGCTCGGCTGTCTACGGAGGAGAATGCTTTCCTGCTCCATATAGAGGGGGTCATCATCGGCAAAAATCACCCGCAACACTGAATCGTTATTGTTGTGCAATAAAGTCCCCTTCCTCGATGGGTAGCTCTGCGTGGACAATCCACCAACCGTTGCTCGACCACGCTTCGAGGCTGCCTCCGGAATCATCCAGGCGCTTTTTTAGCTGTAGAAGGCCTTTCCCGGAACTCATCACCGCGTCCTGAACCTCTTCAGATACCCGATTTTTCATCATAAATTCCACGAGGTTTCCGCTGCGAGAAATGCTTAGTGTCACCGGCGCGCTGGGGGAAGCATATTTGATTGCATTGGTTATGGTTTCGCGCAAAATAGTGATTAATTGATTCTCGATGTAATCAGGCAGCGCTTTCCGTTCTTGCCCACTGAAATCCAGCTCGAGACGAAGCCCCGCCCCGGCGGCGACGCTGGTGGCCCTGTCCAGTTCTTTTTTGAGGTGCGGGCGGATTTCTTTTTGACCCTGCCTGGTGTCTAACAGTTGGATAATCTCTCGTAACTCGCTAAGAGCGTTTCTCGTTTCTTGACGCAATAGTTCTGCCTTGGAATGCGTGGGTGAATCGGATGGTAGTTCCCCGCAAATTACCTCAGCGGTAGACGCCACAATGGAAAGGGTCCCAGCCACTGAATCGTGCAGTTGCACCGATAAACCATCACGGAAGGCCTGGTTTTCTTGGATGGTTTGGAGCCTTTGATTCCATAACTGGTTCAAAGCGCCGTCACGTTCATCAACGTATCTTCGCAGCATATACCCAGCAGTGAAACTGGCAATAAGCAGTATGGACGTAAGAATGCTCGTTGCTGGATAGAGCGGTGCGCCCAGGAAGAAGCTCGCCGCAAGGAAGATTATTGCGAGTGCGGCATCGACATAGTACCTACGCCACCCCCATAGAAAGATTACGGCCATGCACAGATATCCCAGCATTCCCACGAATGAGCTGGGAAGAGCCACAAAAATTGCATCAGCTAAGAGATAGATCCAGCCACCTAGTCGGGGCCAAAACAGGAATGATATCGATGAAATACTGAGAATGGCAGCGGCAATCAAGCTTGTTGGGCGGGGCGGAACCTGGAAAAAAAAGAGGTCAACCCCCAAAGCAAGGACTATAAGCAACAGCATTCCGAGACGATAGCCCCAGACTGATTTCTGCGGCCCCAATGACTCAAAATATCTCATGATGACTTCCCAGTTCGCAGCAAGTCACATCCTATCAGAGGCTACTTCCGCTAGGAAGATTTTGCAATACCCCGATTTTGGGGCATTCACACGCTTGATGTTCGTTGTTAGTCTGAAAATGGCTCTCAACCATTGTGAGCCAATTCTATTGTCGAAACTAGATGGATGTGCAATCTGCCCTGAAATCGAGAGAGGAGGGGAAACCATGGATGTTCAGGTTGAAGTCGCTGAAGATGTAGAAGCTGCCACTTGGTGGATTATTTTCTAAATGCAACGAGTTGTCCAGTCGTATGGAGCCCTGTTGACTCGAGGCTCCATACGACAGGGACGGCTAACGATGGAGAATATATAATGAAATACAAACGTCCAATAATAAAAAAGACACAACCGGTGTACAGAATCACCCCATCTACTTTTCGCATAGGTGCACAGCTTGGGACTACCGCAGAATTTACAGATCGAAAAGGAGAGATGTGGAACCTAATCAAAAATTTAGATGGAAGAAATGTAGATGAAGTCGTATCCTCCGTAAGGATGAGTTTCCCGGGATTGAGCAGAGATGATGTCCTCGATGGGCTGCGGGTGCTGGACAAATATGGTTTTCTGGATGATGTAGCCTCAGTGGACGGGGTTCCATCGAGATACCTACCAAACGTTCGCTATTTTTCGGCCTTTCCAGGAACTTCAACGACTGAAGCGATAAAGATGCAAGAAAAGCTGTTGTCGAGTAAGATTCTGATACTAGGACTTGGTGGTGGAGGGGCAAATGTTGCGACTCTGCTTGCAGGGGTAGGAGTCGGAAGTCTAACAATTTTGGATTCAGATGTTGTGGAAGAAAGCAACCTAGGCAGACAACTATTGTATCGTGAGAAGGATATAGGGAAGCCCAAAGCAGAAGTAGCCGCTAGTCGCCTACAGGAACTAAATAGGTTAACACAAATTACTTCTATAGTGTCAAGGATAGATAGTTTTCAAGATGTTCGTGAATTTATATCGGACAATGACTTGGTTATATGTGCTATGGATGAGCCACCATTCATGGCACAGCGTAGAGTTAATAAAGCGATTGTAAATGAAAATGTGCCATGTGTATTTGGTGCTAACCAGCTTACCCATGGTCGAGTGTTTACTGTAGTTCCAGGAGAAACGGGCTGTTTTGATTGTTTGAACCTATATTATTCAAGAAATGATCCTAAATTTGTAAAACAATTTCGAGGTTTTCAACAGTCAAATTATCAGCCCGAAACAGTAGCTTATGTACCGACCATGTGGATTATTACTGCCGCCATGGCGGATGAGGCGGTGCGCCTAATTACAGGATACACAGAACCCAAAACTTTGGGTTTGCAATATGAAATAGTGTATCCAGATTACACTTCTTTTTCTCATAAAGCTTGGCTGAGATATGAAGATTGTCCCACATGTGGTAATGGGGATTATGGAAAATGGCCGATATTCCAAGAATATCCCGGTGATCTTTAGAGCACGGAGTGGATAATGGGACAGTATCGAATGTTAAGATCCGGCGATATTTTGGAAGTAAAAACCGGAGAGACGCCTCGAGTTTTGCGCAACGCTGGAAAGATAGATACTTATAAAGAAGATTTGGATTGTGTTCATCCATACGGAATAACAAATTCTCTTACGTGGAGAACTGTTGTTGAAAATGCGATCATAATCATATTTGGAACGATCTTCGTCTTGGGATTGGTGGTGATATTAAGGTATTTAACAGTTCATAGTTTCTTTTTTGGGAAAGATTGGGTTATTAAAGGTGCTACAATGCTAGTAGAACTTTTATATATTGTATTCGTTGCGCTGGTGACGTCTATTCTACATGAACTTGGGCACTTATTTTTTGGAAAAACTATTTCCGTATCTGGTAGTATTCTACGATCTACGTTTCGCACAAATCTTAATCACATCTGGATGTGGTCAAGTCCTGCACGATTTGTTGCAATTTGCTGCGGGCTTGTTATTGATATTTCGATTGCCGCTCTGCTTATTTTGATATTACCTGATTCCAGCCCCTGGTTGTCTAGTGCCTTATCTACAATCATATTTCGTATTTTTTGGGAATTCAATATAGCGAGAAAAACCGATGGTCGCTGGATTCTGTGTCTTGCCTTCGACAATCCCCTATTAATGATTAATCTTGAGAAGGGGAAACTCGCTTTAGTTGTTCATTTACTAGGGATTGCTTATGATGTAACATTACTCCTTTTATGGCCATTATTATTCGCTTTGTCTTCGATTGGATTATTAATTTGATAGATTTTCAGTCTAATTCCTATGATGCATTGCTTACCATACGGAAGTTAAGTAAACAATATCGAGGTTCCTCCTCCTATGCACTTAAGGATGTTTCGTTCGATGTAAACCTTGGTGAACTTACGGCACTTACCGGACCAAATGGTGCGGGAAAAACAACGTTATTAGGAATTATCTCTTCAGCTGTTAAGGCTACTTCCGGAGAAATCTACTACAAAGGTTCTTCGCTTCTCAAATCTCCAAGAGTTGCGCGTCAAATTTCCGCCTCTATGCCACAATGGTATGCTCCAATTCGAGGCGTCAACGTGCTTGAATCACTTAGTGCTGCAGCAATGATTCGAGGTGTGTCTAGATCAGAATCGACAAGGAAAGCCACTGCTTATTTGGAACAAATCGGTATAGGCGATTATGCGAAAACCTGCAGCGAAAAACTTTCAGGTGGCCTGCAACGCCTCGTGTCCTTCGGGATGACAGCTCTACAGCCTGCAGAACTTTATCTTTTTGATGAACCAACCAACGACATAGATGCTAGTCGTAGGCTTCAACTCTGGCAGCTTATGCGGCAACTAGTTGATAATGGACATGCTGTGATGGTCGTTACTCATGACATGCAGCATACCACACAGTATGTTGATCGTTTTATGGTAGTAGAGTCTGGCAAACTTGCGCTTGATACAACTCCCGATACTCTCACAAGTTTAGCTTCCGAATTGGTTATCAGATTTACGAATTCCAGCTTGCCCATAGCCATAGAAGAAGCTATGCAACAGTGGAAACGAGAAGATGAAGATAAGAACGACTATTACCTTGTGCCTAAAACTCAGTTTTCACTAATTTCCAATCTATATCGGAAAGCTCTACAATCCTTGCCCAATTTAGATTTAGAAGTCAGCCCTGTTACCTTCAACCTAATTTACCGTGACTTACTCCAGCAAAGTGAAGGAGGTGTGCGATGAATTTCATCATTCATCACACCCGCCAGTTTGCTGGGGTATTTTTGTGGAGTTTTCTGCGTCATCGATATCTCTTGCCTATTCTTACCATAGTACAAGCCTTTTTCGCTTTAGCTATCGTTTACGGTGCGACTCTTTTAATGGGAGATTTAGATGCTACGGGTACCGAAATAGTTTGCGTTGGAACAATAGAGTTGTCTCTTATAGCTATTGCTATTTCTATAGCGCCTCAAATTCTATCTCAAAGTCGAACCGAAAGATTCCTTGATTACCAAAAAAATCTGCCTATATCGAGACCTGTTCTGCTGTTTTCTGATTTTTTGATCTGGATTTTAGTAGCACTGCCTGGAATAGTCATGATAATCATGGCGTGTTGGTTACGTTTTGGTCTCTTTCCAATGCTGTCGTGGCAATTGCTTGCGGTTTTACTGATTAGCATAATCACTTATCTCGCTTTAGGATATACGCTGGCTTTATGGCTACCAGAAGCCGGGACCCAGGTTGCGAGCCAGTTATTGATGATTACCGCGCTGCTGTTTGCCCCGATTCTCTATCCAGCATCAAGATTGCCAGAGTGGCTGAATGCGATTCATGATTACTTACCTTTTGTCCCTTCACGCAAGTTAATGGGCTATTACGCTTTTGCGCAACCATTGCCTGATTCGAACAGACTATTGTTTACTCTGATTGTCTGGCTTTGCGTAACCTTGACGCTTTGTTTAGTTGGATTGTCCAAAAGGAGGTAAAAATGCTAGATACACAAAACTTAATCAAGTCAGTGGATGGCAAAATCCTGGTTGACGATATCAGTTTCTTAGCTGAGCCCGGAGAAATCGTGGCAATCATCGGTCCTAATGGTGCTGGTAAGTCAACGCTGCTAAAAATTCTTGCCACATTAATTTGGCCTTCTTCCGGCAGCTTCAGTTTCCAAAACCGGAAAGTTGACGGAAAATCATCCGATTGGTACCTCAGCATGATGGGAACGAATCTGTCACTACCTAAGGGGGAAGACGCGCATAGTTGTCTTGAATTGCTGGAATCTCGGTTGGTTTACGGTGAGGTAACCCATGTAACTCCGGAGAAAATTCTCCAGACGGCAGGGCTGCTTGAGAAAGCACATGTCCCTTTGTCGAAACTATCAACAGGGATGCGCTCTAAACTTGCTTTAGGTCTAGCGCTCGCGAATCAGCCAGAATTGTTATTGTTGGATGAACCAACCACCGGAATCGATGCCTCCGGTGTAGAGGGATTTGTCGAAATCATTCGTTCTGCAACTGCTCGCGGTACAACGACAATTTTAGTGAGCCACGATTTTCCCCTCGTATCTTCATTAGCGAATCGGATTTTCTTCATGAACCAAGGTTCTTTCACAGACTCCTGCGTCAAACACAATAAATATGATGCTTTCCTTAAAAAATATTCCACTCTGATTAACGCACAGGTGAAAAAATGAAACAGTACGAACTGCGTATTTTGAACAAAAAACCTTATTGGATATTAGGGTCGCTTTCCTTGGCTCTACCGCTGGTGTTCTCTTTATTTTTTAGGTTGCTTGGCGTGGATGGGGCGACTACTCTCGGGCCGTTTCCACTAACCCTGAGCATCTCTATACCTGCCGCGATTACGTTATTCATCGCTACGATATACGTGAGCTGGATAGTATCCTACGGCGTTGTTTACGATTACCTTCCAGACAAACGCTCCTTCCTGTTTAGCCTCCCAGGTGGTCGGACGAAAGTGTTTCAAACTAAGTTGCATTTACACTCTGCGCTAGGCGCAGGCGCAGTATCAATAGGTTTTTGGATCTCTGAATCAATTTATTGCGCCGTCTCGGGAATCTCTTTACTGACGCCGCTATTCTACGCGGCAATTTTGGCCATTTCAGTTTTTAGCATGGCAATAATCGGTGCTTGCGTTGGGGTCATATCCGGGTCCACGCGCGCAACGGTGTTGAACGGTATTATTTGGGCCTGCCTGATTCCGAATACACTGGCAAATAGCGGTCCAGTCTGGGTGTCCTTAATCGCAGGCAGTAGTACCGCTGTTTTTTGTCTGGGTGTTGCTGCCGTATTGGGAATGTTGACCAGGCAGAAGGTGCGGAAAATCGACTGTTTTTAAACCTCTGAAACCTGACTTCCCAATTTCTAATGGCCTAAATCTACCTTTGCTGAGTAAAAGTGAACGCGAGTATTTTCTCAGCCATACCAAAAACATATAGCGCACCCCAGACACGATAAATGCCGTTTAGATAGGGACTGCGTAGCGCTGGCTTACTCTTTGGGCAGCAAAACGATTCCGTCCATGTCGGCGTGCAAGATGTCTCCGGGGCGCCACGTGATGCCCCCGAAGTTTAGCTCGACATCGGTTTCACCCACGCTGTCTTTGGCGGATTTACGAGGGGTAGTGCCCAGCGCTTTCATCCCCAGGGCCAGACCGCGAATCGTTGCCGAATCGCGAATCGCCCCGTTGATGACGACCCCGGCCCATCCGTTCTTTACCGCGGCACCCGCAATCATGTCTCCGCACAAGGCCGTGCGCAGGTCGCCTTCTCCGTCAACGACCAGGACCCGGCCCTCCCCCGGCGAGTTCAGCGTGGCTTTCACCAGGCCATTGTCGAGGTGGCAGTGGATGGTCGTAATCTGGCCGGCGAAAGCCTTGTGCCCGCCAAAGTTTTTCATCTGAATATCGCAAACCCGCAGTTTGTCTCCGTATTCGTCATACAAATCCGTGGTGGCGAGGGGGGCTATCATGTCTTGTTTCATTGTCGTTTCCTTTCCGAAACACCACTGCATACCGCAAGAATGGTACGAATACACCGGTCTCGGGGCGCTGGCGTCACCAGTCTAACGAATTTCTCGAACTACCGGTGAGGAAAGGCGACCCCCAGGAATTTGGCGACTTCACGGGTCTCCGGGTGGGTTTTCAGCTCATCTAATGTACCGGTTTGACGGATCACCCCAGCGAGCATGATCCCCAGCCGATCCGCCACCAAAGCTGCCTCCGCCTGATCGTGGGTGACGTAAACAGCGGTGATGTGGCTGCGTTTCACAATGTCGCGGATTTCGGCGGCTAATTCGTACTTCAACTGTTCGTCAAGGGCGGAAAGCGGTTCATCCAGCAGCAGTAGTTTTGGCCTGGCCGCCAGGGCGCGAGCGAGCGCGACCCGCCCGGCCTGCCCCCCTGAAAGCGTGTCGACACGGCGTTTTTCCATGCCCTCCAACCGCACCAGCTGCAGCATTTCGGCGACCGTGGCGGCTATTTCCGTTTTGCTAGGGCGCGGGCGGCGCAGTTCCAGGGCGTAGCCGACGTTGCGTTCCACGTTGCGGTTGGCAAACAGCTGGCCGTCTTGAAACAGCATCGCGAATCCGCGCCGATGGGTGGGAATGGACTCCTGGTTGACGCCGTCCCAGGTCAGGGTGCCGGAATCGGCCGGCAGCAAGCCCGCCACAACCTGCAGCAGGGTTGACTTTCCGCAGCCGGACGGACCGAGCAGCACCATGATTTCCCCCCGGTTCACGTCCAGATTCACATCCTCCAAGATGGGCACGGGAGCCTCACCGCGTCGGTTTGGCGGGTAGGAAAAAGTCACTTGCCGCAGGCACAAGCCCGGGTGGTCAGTATCATTCACGTGTTTATTCTCCCTTCTGGGACAGTCGCCGCCGCGGGTCTCGCGTCAACAGGGTAAAACCGTTTTCTGCCACAAACATGACCAACGCACAAGTCAGCGCCAGCACCACGCTCGCGGCGGCGCTCGCCCCTTGTGCCTGCGCGGACGGACGGGAACTCAAAGCAAAAATCGCCACCGGCAGCGTCGGCTCCAGCGGCCTGGCCAAGAAGCTGGTCGCCCCGAACTCCCCTAGAGAAATCGCGAAAGCGAAACCAGCCCCGACCCCGCTGACCCGCGCCAAAACGGGCAGCTCCACCGTGACGAAAGACTGCAGACGATTGGCCCCCAAAGTCGCGGCCGCCTCCCGCAGATGCGGATTGATGGCCCGCAAAGTCGGCAAGACCGAACGCAACACCAGCGGCACCGCCACCACCGCTTGTGCGGCCGCCAGGAACGCCGCGTTAGCGGGCAAGGAAAGCGGCGGGGCCTGCAAAGTTATCAACATTCCGAAACCCACCGTAACCGCGCTAACCCCTTGGGGAGAGGAAAAGAGCATATCGAACAGTTCCTGAGCCCCGCGCCACCGCGAGTTCGGCGGCACCCGGCGGGACACGACCAGAGCCACCGATAACCCCATGACCAGGGAAATCACGCAGGACAGCAACGCCACCTGCAGGGAATATGCCCACGCTCCCCAAGCCGTACCCGGTAGCTGCGCCACGATTCCTGGCTGGCCCAACGCCCGATAGTTCGCCAGCGTCCAGCGACCCGCCAAACGTAGCGAAGCCACCACCATGAAAATCAGCGGCACCGCCACCAACAGAATCCCAAAACCGGTCAAGACCAGCGCGAAAATATCCTCGCGGCGCACCCGCCGGGGAGGCACGGTGCGCAACGCCCCAGCGCGTTCAAAACGCGCCCGCGCGACCCCATTAATACCCAGGGCCGCCAATACAATGAGAATTTGCAAGATAGACAAAACCGCGGCTCCCGAAAGATTGAGGTAACTGGCAGTTTCCAGGTAAATCTCGACTTCCAAAGTCGTGATTTTTACCCCACCCAGTACCCGAATCAGGCCGTAAGACGTAATGCTATACAGGAACACCAGGGAAGCCGCGGCAAAAATCGCCGGCCCCAGCCGCGGCAGGGTCACGGTCAGGAATGCCCGTGCCGGACTGGCCCCGAGCGCCCGCGCGGCTTGTGCGGGACGCGGATCCAAACGCATCCAGGCGTTACCAACGATCCTCGCGACCAGGGAAAAGTTAAAAAACACCATCGCCAAGATAATCGCGGCACGGCTCTCGGACAGGCCCAGGAAACCCAAGGGAGCGCCCGGCCCCAACAAATTCTGGAACGCTACCCCGACCACTACCGATGGCAGGACGAAAGGCACCCCGGTGAGGGTGCGCCACACTCGACGTCCCGGAATCCGCAGCCCGTAAAGCACCCAAGCCCCGGCGACACCTAGGAAAACTGAGAATATGGTCCCCAGCAAACCCATCTCCAAGGTCCAAAACAGGGTCGTCCAGGTCCGGGTTCGACCGAGCATCTCGCGCAAAGCCCCGCCGAAGCCAGCACTCCCGCCAGAACCGAGGCCAGTCGCCGTACCGCTCAACCCCAGGCCAATAATCCGCAGGGTTGGCCACAGAAAAAACAGCCCCAGGAAGGCCAGCGGCAGGAAGACCATCACCGCTATAGCCACCCTGGGGGCTGTCTTTTCCATTTATCGCCTTTCGAACACTAGGGACGACTAGCCCATAATCGAGGCCCAGGAACGCACCCAGGCTTCACGGTTCTTAACCACGTCAGATTCTTTCAACATGGCGGCCTGACCCGACGGGGCACCGAACTTGGCCAACGGTTCTGGCAACTGCACCGAATCCAACACCGGGTACATGTAGTTGTTCTCGGTCAGATCCTTTTGCGCCGTTTCCTCGGTCAGGAACTGGACCAGCGCCGCGGCACCCGCCGGATTCTTGGCGCCTTTCAGCACCCCGGCGTATTCAATCTGCTGGTAGCAAGTCGCCGGCACGTTACCGATGGTGGAAACGCTCCCGTCATCGCTGACTGCCCAAGCCGGGGAGGAAGCGTAGGACACCATAATGGGGTAAGCTGCGCTGCCGTTGTCATTAGAACCCGCCGTAAAGTCGACGTTGAACGCATCGTCCCACGACCCCACGGACTTCACCCCGTTATCTTTCAGCGACTTCCAGTAGTCCGTCCACCCGTTTTCGCCCTTGGCGTTGATGGTGGACAGCAGGAAAGCCAGGCCCGGCGTGGACGTGCGAGGATCCTCCACCACGGTGAGGTTCTTGTATTCAGGTTTCGCCAGGTCATCGAAGGTCGCCGGGGGCTGCTGGCCTTTCTTTTGGAAGTAGGAGACATCGTAGTTCACGCAAACCTCGCCGCGGTCCACAGGAACCAACTGTTTCGAATCCCCACGCACCTTTTGCACGCTGGGAGCGAGTTTCCCGGTGAAATCAGCCAGGGCTCCGGCATCGACGGCGGCCTGAGCAGTGTTGTTATCAAAACCAAACACGGCATCGCCCAACGGCGCGTCCTTGGTCAAAATCAGTTTGTTGGTCAGCTCTACCCCATCGCCGTTCTTAACCACCTTTAACTTGTAACCGGTTTTCTTGGTGAAGGCGGCGGCCGTTTCATCGCTCAGGGGGAATGAATCATAGGTCACAAGGGTCACCGTGCTGCTGGATTTGTCCTGGTCGGTTCCCGGGGTGCTGGTGGCGCTATCGGCCGGACGCGAATCGCTGCAACCCGCCAGCAAAGCCGCGCACAACCCTGCTGCGGCCAACGCTGCCAAAGTCCGGGACGAGGCTGGTCCACGAGTAATAGAAAACATAACTGCCCTTTCTATAATCAGTAAGAGCAGGGGAAAAGTTCACGTCCTGGGCGACGTAAACCGAGATTTACTCGACTTCCTCGGCAACATTACTTGCCTGGTGCGAGGGTCTGCCAGACTCGTGCAATGCACGAAGCCACGGCACTCTCAGCGAATTTCGCTCCCCTGTCGTGCCTCTAAGTATATGCCATCGTCAGGCAAAATCTGGAGGCGCGCCGATTTGGCGGACCTCGGGGGTAAAGGTAAAAATAGAGAGGTAAATATGTAATAATTTTTACCTTGCAGGAGGTTCCGGAATGTTTAATGATTCGCAATCAGTAATTAATTTTGTGAAAGAAAAAAACATTCGTTTCATCGATGTGCGCTTCTCCGACCTTTATGGGACTATGCAGCACCTCACCATCCCCACAAATATGCTGGAGGAAACGCTCACTGACGGGATGATGTTTGACGGTTCGTCCATCAACGGTTTCACCGCGATTCACGAGTCCGACATGAAGCTGATTCCCGATCCCACCGCGGCTTTCGTTGATCCGTTCCGCCGGGAACCGACCCTGGTGCTGTATTCCTCCATCGTGGATCCCTTTACGAACGAACCGTTTTCTCGCGATCCGCGCGGCGTGACCCAGAAAGCGGAAGCCTACCTGAAGTCCACCGGCATCGCCGACACGGCGTTTCTCGCTCCCGAACCGGAGTTTTACATTTTTGATTCCATCCAGTTCCGCACCGATCCGCACGATACTTTCGTAAAAATTGGTTCTAAGGAATCCCCCGTAACCTCCGGCGATTGGGAGGATGGGCACAACTTGGGCAACAAGATGCCGTTCCAAGCTGGTTATGTCCCGGTACCCCCGATGGATGCCACCGCCGATGACCGGGACGCCATTGTGCGCGCCTTGCAAGAGACGGGTTTTGAAATTGAACGCTCCCACCACGAAGTCGGGGCGTCGGGTCAGCAGGAAATCAACTACACCTATTCCACTCTGCTGCACGCTGCGGACAATCTCACAGTGTTCAAATACATCGTGAAAAACAAAGCTATCGAACTGGGCAAAACCGTGACTTTCATGCCCAAGCCGCTGTGGGGTCAGGCCGGTTCGGGAATGCACTGCCACGTGTCTCTGTGGAAAGACGGCAATCCCCTGTTCTACGGAGAAAACGGCTACGGCGGCCTGTCTGACCTGGCACGTTGGTTTATCGGCGGGTTGCTGCGTCACGCGGCCGCGATTCTGCCGTTTACGAACCCGTCCATCAACTCTTTCCGCCGCCTAGTTCCGGGCTTTGAGGCCCCGGTGAACCTGGTATATTCGGCGCGCAACCGTTCGGCTTGCATTCGCATTCCCGTCACCGGGACTTCCCCGAAGGCGAAGCGTGTCGAGTACCGCGTGCCCGACACTTCGGCGAACCCCTACCTGGCTTTCCCCGCCATCCTGATGGCTGGTCTGGACGGGATTCGCAATCGTATCGAACCCGCTGACCCTATCGACAAAGACCTTTACGAACTTCCTCCTGAGGAGTACCGCGACATCGACAAACTACCGCCGTCGTTGGACCTGGCGTTGCACGCGCTGGAGGACGACAACGAGTTCCTCACCGAGGGCGACGTTTTCACGACTGACCTGTTAGAGACCTGGATTCGGCTGAAGCGCGAAAATGAGGTGCAAAAGTTGTTCGTGCATCCCCATCCGCTGGAGTTTGAACTGTACTATAACTGTTAATAGTTGCCGTTTTCCGCGGGTTCACAAGGGTTCTGCCGCGCTTTCACGTTACCGTCACCTGGTTCCGGGTGGCGGCGGCGCGTTTTAATCCCCGGGTTTTCCCCGCATCAGCCACGGCCCTATCATCAGCATAATCCCGATAATGGCGGCGAAACTCAGCGCGACAATTTCCTCTGGAACCACGCCGTCAACAAATACTCGCATGATGACTAGGGTTATCACCAGCACGCCGCAAAAACTGATGAGGTTGCCGGCTGTGAGGTTGGCGATACCCAGGTTCAGGTTCAGGCTTTGCTGCAGTTTCGCCCCAAATCCGCTGGCCGCCACGACTTGGCTCATATACATCGGATCCTCCGACACGCCACTAACGCTGGTGCCTAACTGGCCGGCTTTCGGGGCTGGATCCTGGGGCGTCATCGGGGCTGGCAAAGCGGGTGCCGGATTGGCGTCGGGGCCTACGGCAGCGTTGCGTGCCTGGTTTTGGGGATGTGCCGCCGCGGTTTTGCCTTCGCTGGCCGACGCCGCCGCCTGCGCAACGGCCTGCTGAACGTTGGCCTGAGCCACGTTGGCTTGGCGCACCGCGGCTTCGGGCAAAGCGGCCGGAACCTCCGGTCCACCGGGAGCACTCGCGGGAGTACCGGTCGGGTTCGCGGGAGCAGGAGCCGCCTGGGTCTGGGCTCCTTCCGCCCGCAGGGTCGCTGCTCCGGCAGCTGTCTGCGTAGCCGTTTGGGCGCCGGCCAGCTGTGCGGCCGCCGCTTGGCCTGAAATTGCGGGAGCGGTATTTGCGCTGTCCGCAGCGTTAGCCGGGGTGGGCAGGGCGGATTGCGCGGCAGTGCCCGCCGCGGTCGTGCCCGGATTAGCGGCTCCCGCGGTGGTAACTGGGTTCCCCGTGGCTGCGGCTCCGCTATTTTGGGCCGCAGCGTAAAGGTTTGCCCCCTGTCCGGGAGGAATAATCTGGGCGCGCCCCAAAGACGTTTGTACCGTGCCGGGAGACACGGTGGATTGGGAAAAGGTCTGCAGCATGCGTGCTAAAGAATCTGGATTCGCCCCACCCTTTTGGGTGGCGGCTTGCCCGGCGGCGTTTTGCCAGGCACTGCGGGAGTTTTGCAACGCGGAGTCAAGGTTGGTGCCGGAGGTTCCAGTGTTGGGCAACAGCTGAGTAGCCGGGGAGGCGTTAGATTGGGCGGACGCCGGATTGGGTTTTCCGGTGGCGGCCTCAGAAGTGTTTTGGGCCGACGCCAGACCCGCCACAATATTGGCGATGGCGGCAGAGTTTTGCGGAATCGGCGTGCCGGTAGCACTCAGGTTTTGCTGGACAGCCGCCCCCATATTCGCTGCCGCGTTGTTGACCGCAGCTTGGGCGTTCTGAGCGGCAGTTGCGGCATTTTGGGCGGCATTAGCCGCATTGGCAGCATTAGCAACCCCCGAATTCCCTAGCGGAAAGGAGGGGCCAACCGCAGGTATACTCATGGATGCTCCCCCTCTCGATCAGATTTCTTTAAGTAGTTATTTCCGCCGATTTGATAAGTCTTACATCGGCTCTGCTGGTTTCATTATGAGGCTCCGCAGCCACAAAGTCCACCATTTCGGCGCGGTTGAGCCAAATACTATGTTCTATCTTTCGACCTATTTTGCGGTATGTTAAACCTATTGATTCAGGAGGCTCTGTTGACCACGAATTATTACGCCACCCCCGCCCAAGTCAGCTTGGAACCTAACGATTCCATACCTGCGCTGTTCTTCACCCGCGCGCGGCGCACTCCCCAGGCCGTCGTGATGATGCGGCCGCAGCCTTTCGGTGATGGCTGGGAAGAGATTACCGCCTCCACTATGGCGAACCAGATTATCGATGTAGCGCGCGGATTCATCGGTATGGGCCTCGAGGCCGGGGACCGCATCGGCATCATGGCCGGGACCTCCTACGATTGGATCTTGCTAGATTACGCTGCCCAGTCGGCTGGTTTGACCGTGGTTCCCATCTATGAAACTGATTCGGCTGCCCAGGTGGACTGGATTTTGGAGGATACTGGGGCGCGTTTTGTCATTACCGAAACCGCGACTCAGACCCGTTTGGTTGAGTCCACCGGACGGGGCGTGGATTGCGGGGTGGCCGCTCTTCAGGACGGGGCACTGGATGAGATCCGCATCAAGGGAACCAACATTCGCAAACAGGAAGTTCGGGAACGTTTATCTGCGGTCAATCTCGATTCGCTGCTCTCCATCGTCTATACCTCTGGCACGACCGGAAAACCGAAAGGCGTGGAGCTGACCCAGCGCAACTTCGTCTATATGGCTTTGATGATTGGTGACTGCCTGCCCGAAGTCATCGACAACAAAAAGACCCGTATGCTGCTGTTTTTACCGCTGGCTCACGTGTTTGCCCGTTTCAGTTCCTACACTGTACTTTCCGGGCGGGGCATGCTGGGCTGCGTCCCCAACGTAAAAAACCTGCTGAACGACCTACAATCCTTCCGTCCCACCAGCATGATTGTGGTGCCTCGGGTTTTGGAAAAAATTTATACCGCTGCCCAAGTCAAAGCTGGCCGTGGTTTGAAACACACGATTTTCAGCTGGGCGGTGGCGCAAGCCATTCATTACTCGGAAGCTTTAGAGGATCCAAACCGCAAGTTTGTGGGATTCCGGTTGCATCGTTCCCACGCGATTGCGGACAAGCTGCTGTTTTCTAAACTCCTGGAACTGATGGGCGGGGACTGCCGCTGGGTCATCAGCGGTGGTGCTCCCCTAGGCGCGCGTCTGGGGCATTTTTTCCGCGGCGTGGGCTTGACTGTCATTGAGGGCTGGGGTCTGACAGAAACCGCCGGACCGGTTACCGGCAACCTTCCCGGCAATATCCGAATCGGCACCGTCGGGCGCCCGCTGCCCGGAGTGGAAATCAAACTTGACAACAGCGGGGAAATCTTTGTCCGGTCCGACCTGGTGATGCGCGGCTACCGCAACAACCCCGAGGCAACTCGCGAGGCTTTGGACCCCGACGGATGGTTCTCCAGTGGAGACTTGGGGGAAATCGATGATGATGGTTTCCTCAGCATTACTGGACGCAAGAAAGAGCTTATCGTGACGGCCTCGGGAAAGAACGTCTCTCCGGCTCCGTTGGAGGACTCGTTCCGCGGTCACCCGCTGGTTTCCAACGTGGTCGTTATCGGGGACAAAAGGCCGTTTGTGTCGGCTCTGGTGACTTTGGACCGAGAAATGCTGCCTACGTGGCTGGCCAACCACAAACTTCCGCCCATGGATCCGGCGACTGCCGCCCTTCACCCCGCTGTTCAAGAATCCCTGATGAAAGGCGCCCAGCGAGCCTCCGCCAGTGTCTCCAGGGCCGAATCTATCCGCAAAGTGCGGTTTATTATAGGTGACTTTACTGTGGACAACGGCCTGTTGACTCCGTCCTTAAAAGTTCGCCGGCAGCTGGTCATTGAAAAATACGCCAAAGAAATCGAATCTATCTACGCGAAATAGGATCTGCGCGGGATGGCGCATTGAGGGCTTTAATCAAGTTGGACCCGCACGCGGCAGGTCCAACCAGTGGAGGTTTTAGTTATTCGGATTGAACGAGTTACCGTTCAACCTCGCTGGCGCGGCGACGCGTGGTGGCGACTGCGCCAGCCAGCAATCCGACGCCGGCAATCAGGGCAGCGACAGAGAGCAAAGCAGCATATTGGGCAACGGAGCCGGTGCGAGCCAGGGAGCGGCTCAAAGAGCCAGCTTCGGAGACGGTCTGAGCCCGATTAACTTGGGCCTGCTGAGCAGGGGCGGCCTGAACGGCGGAGGCCTGGACAGCAGTAGCAGGAACTACGTTCGCGTTGACTGCCGGAGCCTCAGAAACGGCCGAGTTCAGCAACGGGGTGGTCTGACCGGGAACCAAAGCCGGGCCGGCAGGTTCCGGAAGCTCAAACCACACAACTTGGGATTGACCGTTGGGGTCAGCCGGAGGAGTATTTTCGGTCTTTGCCATGGTCAGCAACGGAGCGGGAGCCTGGGGATCAGGAGCCGCGACCGGAGTGGAAACCGGAGCCATTGCGCTGTAATGAGGCACCACATAAGTAACGGGAACGACTTGCGCCGGGGCAGGTTCAGCCGGTTCAGCAGGCTCTGCCGGCTCGGCGGCAGGAGCAGGCTCCTCAGCCTGAGGCTCGGCTGGAACGGTTTCCTCAGCAGGCTCAGCCTGGGTATCAGTGCCCTCTTCAGCAGGAGCGGCAGTCTGTTCCTCAGCAGTTTCAGAGACTTCCGTTTCGGTGGTTTCGGGGGCTGGTGTAGTTTCCTGCTCGGTGGGTTCTGCACCCGGAGCAGGTTCTGCGGTGGCATCTTCGGAAGTAGCAGGTTCACCCTGAGTCGCCTGCGTGGCTTCCTCAGTTTCCTCAGTAGCAGCGACAGTAATGTCGTTATCGGCAGCAGTAGCGCCTTCCACCTCTATGGCGGGATCAGTTTCGAGTGCAACTTGCGTGCCATCGTCCGCGAAAGACGGAGCGAAACCCATCACCGCAGCTATAAGTAAGCCGCCTCCTGCGGCGTAAAGCTTATGTGAATTTTTCATGATCGGAGACCTCCATGCTCCAGCGATACCCTGTATATCGCTCTTCAGTTGCTGCCTTCCGGTTACCCTTATTACAGTCAACCCGTACTCACAAGTATAGTCGATTTCGGCCTAATTACGCCGATTGATTGCTCCACCCAACCCCCCAAATTAAAGTCAAATTTTTCATCTCAGTAAGTTTTAAGCTGGGTTACAGGAAAAATCGCTGAATTATCACCATTTAAAACATTTCCAGGGGGTAAGGAATCAATCTTTTATGTGAGGAATATCACATTTATTGGATGCGAACAAAGGGGTCATTTGACCTGACATTAAAATCATTTTTGTATTCACATTTGAACTTAGACACAGACCAGTTTTGTGACAAAACCCCACATGGGAGGGTGTTTATCAGCATTTGACGTCTCTTGTTTGCGTGACACGCCAGATTGACCGAAAAATGCCCCGTTGACCACCACCGGATTCCTAAGAGATTTACCAAAAATACTCAGGCATTCAGGAACGCTCGGCGAATTTAGGCGTTTTTTCAGCTAACCCTCAGATTTGAGCCGAGTTCAGGGACAATCGCCACTCAACATGACAGCCGACAGCGCGAAGGTATTTTGTATTCATTCCGTGAACATAGTTCCAAAATCTAGCGACTGTTTAGATTATTTGTTGAATGTGAAATTGAGGCCAAAATTTCGTTCTCAGCGAACCGGAATCCAGAACCGGCAATCCCAATCCGCCTCTGCTCAAAAAAGGAGCCACCCGTTAAACAAACTGTCGGGCTGACAGGATTTGAACCTGCGACCCCTTGACCCCCAGTCAAGTGCGCTACCAAACTGCGCCACAGCCCGATTGCCCAAAAAGCAACATAGATACTTTACCCTATTGGCAACCGAAGGGAAAAACGCTGCCGCCCCGGACACTTGAAAAAGGAATAAATGATTGGAAAATCGCGGAAAATCCTAGCGGCCTTTCCGCTTTTCGCGCACCCGCACCCCGATGCGCACCGGGGTACCTACGAAACCAAAGGTGTCCCGCAGACGGTGTTCGATGAAACGTCGGTACTGCGGATCTAAGAAACCGGTCGTGAACAGGACAAAACGAGGCGGACACACCCCCGCCTGAGTGGCGTAGAGAATACGCGGCTGTTTGCCGCCGCGTAGCGGATGGGGATGAGCCGCTACCAGCTCGCCCAAAAATGCGTTCAAACGCGAAGTTGGGATCCGAATGGTCCACCCCTCCAAGGCCGCTCGCAACGCCCGGGCAATCCGGTTCGTGTGCCACCCGGTTTTCGCCGAGACGTTAATCTTTGGCGCCCAAGACACGTGCGCCAAATCCGCCTCTTGCTCATATTTCAGTTCGCCCTGGCGATATTCGTCCACCAGGTCCCACTTGTTGTTCACCAGCACTAAGGCCCGACCTGCCTCGACGACCTGGTTCACGACCCGCACGTCTTGTTCCGTGAGAGGCTCTCCCCCGTCCAACAAGACCAGCGCCACATCAGCGTTTTCGATGGCGGCTTGGGTGCGTAGCACCGAATAGTAATCCGCCCCGACGCTGCGCTTGACCCGCCGACGCACCCCCGCGGTGTCCACAAAAACCCACTGCTCACCGTCCAGCTCCAAGACCTCGTCCACCGGGTCACGAGTGGTGCCGGGAACCTCGGACACCACGGCTCGTCCCGCCCCGGACAGAGCGTTGAGCAGCGAGGACTTCCCTACGTTGGGCCGGCCCACCAGGGCGACCCGCGGCGTAGAGTCTTCGGCACGGGTCACAGGTGTGGCTCCGGCCTGGGGCAACACCTGCAAAATGGCGTCCAGCAAGTCTCCGGTCCCGCGCCCGTGCAGGGCAGAAATCGGGTAGGGCTGACCCATGCCGAGGTTCCACAAGGCGGCGGCATCAGCCTCTTGACGCTCCGAGTCAACCTTATTGGCCACCAGCAGCACCGGCTTGCCGGAACGGCGCAGCAGCTTCATCAAACGCTCATCGGTAGCGGTCGCCCCCACGTTCGCGTCCACCACGAACAAAGCCGCGTCCGCCAGGTCAATCGCGATTTCGGCCTGATCCGCGACCGCCCGGTCCAGCCCGGAAACCCCCACGTCCCAGCCGCCAGTATCAACCAGATGAAAATTGCGTCCGTTCCAGTGGGCATCATAAGTGACCCGGTCTCGCGTCACTCCCGGTTCATCCAGCACCACGGCTTCGCGGCGCCCCAAAATGCGGTTCACCAGGGTGGATTTGCCGACGTTAGGGCGCCCCACCACGGCGAGGGTGGGCCAGTTTGGAGCGGCGGGCAGTCCGGCGGAGTCCAGAGTCATGTCCCCGGAGAGCAAATCCAAATCCTCCGGCTCTAAGTCGTAATCTTGCAGACCCTCGCGCAGCATTTCATCACGCGCTGCGTCTGCGGGGTCTACCGTGCCATCATCGACAAAATTTTCGTATTCCACGTCAGGGAGCTCATCGCTGGACGCAATCGGATTGGGCTGTTGAGACAGCGTCGCGTCTCCGGTGTCTCCGGTGTTTTCCTCGGTCATTATTCCCCCGTGCGTTACGGCCAGGCCAAAATCCGGGCCAAGCCTCAATTCGTCGCCTGATCAATCAGACGCATAACCGTATCTAAAGTTTGCGACACGCTCAAATCGGTGGAGTCCACCGTGGTCACCCCATCGGCGGCCGCGTGGAAGGAAGTAACTTTGGCGTCGCGGGCATCACGGTCCAACACCAAGGCGCGTTCCCGGTCCAGAGTTTCGCTCTGAGCGTCACCTTGATCGGCCAAAGCCCGCCGACTGACCCGCGTCGCCGCACTGGCAGTCAAGAGAATCCGCACTTGTGCATCGGGCGCCACCACGGTGGTGATGTCCCGACCTTCCACCACGATACCGCGAGTGGATTCGCGGGCCTGGGCAATGATGTCGCGTTGCAGCGCAATCAGCGTGGTACGCACCTCCGGTACGCTCGAGACAGCGGACACGATGGTGTTGATATGGTCCGTGCGAATCACGTGCATGACATCGACATCGTCCACAAAAATCCTGGGCGCGTGGGGAACCGCGTTGACAGTGAACTTCATGGCCTGTACCGCTGCCGCGATGGCTACGGGATCGTTGAGGTCCGCCCCGCGGTGCTCCGCCCCCCAAGCCGCGGCACGGTACATCGCTCCCGTATCGAGGTAGCCCAAATCGAGGGCTGCTGCCACGTTGCGCGAAATGGTGGATTTGCCCGAACCGCTGGGTCCGTCGATGGCGACCACCACCCCGCGCCCCAAAATCTTTTCGCGCAATGCCTCATAGTTCGCGTATTCCATGACTCCCCTACACTTTCCAGGTATTTAGCAAGGCTCCAGTATTCCACATTGAAACCGGTAACGCCCTAAGCAAGCCTATTTTACAGGCAAAAGGGCTTGTAATGACCCGTTTTGCCGAAAAAATCCGGAGCTATAAGCGTTCTGCCGGTTCAGACCTCCGCTAGGGACCAGCCCCGTTGCGACAGGTGCGCCATCAGCGGCTCTACCGAAGCCGGCGTCACATACAGGTAGGCCAACCCGCGCGCTTGTCCCAACGAGTGTTCCAGGCGAAAATCTTCCACGTTGATGCCGGCGGAGCCCACATCGTTGAACAAACGTCCCAGGAAACCCGGCTCGTCCGGGACCAGCACTGCCACCACCCCGTACTTCGAGGCGGCATCACCGTGCTTGCCGGGAATCCGGCCTACGCCCTCGTTTCCGCGTACCAACACGGTATTAATTGCGCCCACCGCGGGAGAATTCCAGGCGGTGCGCTCGCTATTCTGAGAGGGGTCACAAGGCCGGGTGGGCGGGGTTGTTTCGGTTGGATTTCCGTCCGGGTTGCCGGTATCGCAGTGAATATCCGGGCTCAGTCCGGCGATGAGAGCCTGCAGGTTACCTTGCAGTTCCACCAGGATTTCACGCACCGCAGTTTCGTTGCCGGCCAGGATAGCGTTCCACAGCCGCGGGTCCGAGGCCGCGATGCGGGTTACGTCGCGCAAGCCGCCACCAGCCAGTTCCAAAGCGGCCGGAGGCGCCGTCACCAGCAGCCCGGCCATCAGGGAGGACACCAGCTGGGGCACGTGCGAAACCAACGCGACCGCCCGGTCGTGCTCGTCAGCGTCCAAAGTCAACAGGAACGCGCCCAGGTCTGTCCCCAAAGTTCGCGCCGCCAACACCGCGTCAGGGCAGGTCGTCTCATGCGCCACCACCACCCAGGGCCGACCCGCAAATAAGTCTGCGGTGGCGGCTCCCACTCCGTTCACTTCCTTGCCAGCCATGGGGTGTACCGAGCAATAGCGCGGTGCCGCGGCGCAATCCCCCGCCACGACCTCGTGCACCACCGCGTCCTTCACGGAACTGACGTCAAACACGAAAGCCGCGGGAAACTCCCGCAAAGCCGCCAACACGACACCGGCAGTCACATCGGGAGGGGTCGCGACCAAAACCAGAGAAGGCGCGGGCAGACCTTCCTGCCAGACCCGACCGGCTCCCAGGCTCTCTCCCAAAGCCATCGCTGTCGGGGACGCATCTCGCAGGTAAACGTCCACTCCGGCGCGATGCAACGCCAACCCGATAGAACCGCCAATCAAACCGACGCCGATAATTAACACCGGACCCCGCGTACCGACCACGGCGGCACCGGGCCGCGGGGCAGATGGCGGCAAGGTCTCGCTCATAGTCCCACCATTTCTTGTAAGGCGGCCAGTTCGTTGCCGTGCAGCAGCCGGAACTGGCCTTCTTTCAGGCCATCCAAAGTCAGGTTGGCGATTCCCGTGCGGGTCAGGGCGGACACCGGGTGGCCCACCGCGGAGAGCAGACGACGCACCACGCGATTCTTGCCCGAATGCAGGGTCAGCTGCACAATCGACGAGCCCTTGCGCACTTCGATGAGTTTGAATTTATCGACTTTCACCATGCCGTCCTCCAGCTCGACCCCACGGCGCAACACGTTACCCAAACCCATCTTGACCTGGCCTTGCACCACCGCGACATAGGTTTTCGGGACTTCGTAAGACGGGTGCATGATCCGGTTCGCCAGCTCGCCGTTGTTGGTCAACAGCAGCAGTCCCGCCGTGGCGACATCCAAGCGGCCCACGTTATAGACCCGCTCGGGCAGTTTCGTCACCCAGTCCCCGATGCAGGGCCGATCGTCCTCGGGCTGCATCGAAGAAACCGTGCCAACGGGCTTGTGAAAAGCCCAGACCTGCAGGACTGTATCGGTGTGAACACGCTGGCCGTCCACGGTAATCCGGTCCGTAGGTAGGACTTTTACCCCCATTTCGCGCACGGTTTCACCGTTTATCTGGACGCGACCCTGCGCAATCAAGTCCTCGCTGGCTCGCCGCGAGGCGACACCGGCGCGGGATAGCACCTTTTGGAGGCGCTCGGGTTCGCTGGCGGCCTCGGGGCGGACCTGGGTTTCAGTTTCAGCCTCGGGCAAGGGCGGATTGTCGCTGTTCACGGTGTTTTCGGTTTCGGTCTCAGTCATCGTTACTGCTTTCTGTTTCATTCATATCGTTGTCGTCCGCGCTGCGTTGGGTTTGGGCATCCCACAGGGCATCGGCTGTTTCCGCCGCCAAAACTTGGGATAGGTCAGGGTTGGCTGGCATATACGGTGCGAGGGGCGGCAACTGTTCCAGGCTGTCCAGCCCGGTTTGTTCCAGAAAAGCCGCGGTGGTGCGGTACAGCAAAGCTCCGAGGTTCGTCTGACCGCATTCCTCGATGAGCCCGCGCGCTGCTAGGTTACGCATTACTGAATCCACGTTGACCCCGCGAATGGCGGCGACTTGGGCGCGAGTACAGGGCTGTTTATAAGCCACCACCGCCAACGTTTCCAACGCCGCTTGTGAAAGCCGACCGGTGGAACCCAGAGTAACGAAACGCTGCACCAAGGTCTGAAATCGTGGTGCCACGTAGATGCGCCACCCGCCGCCGACTTCCCGCAGCTCAAACCCGCGTGGCCGGCTGAACAGGGCTCCGTCCCCACCCTCGCCGCGATACTCGGCCGCTAACCCCTGCAGGGCCGCGTGCACCTCTGTTTCGGGGGTTTGCAGCGCTTCGGACAACACGTCCACCCCCACCGGCGCTTCGGTAATCATCAAAATAGCCTCCAGGGAAGCCCACAAGTCTTGGTTGTCGCTCATTCCCATTCGTCCTCGTTGCGGGGTGCGGGCTCGCTGTCGCTGGAGCCGACCCAGATGATAACTAACTTACCCAAAGGATTTTCCTGGGTAAAACTCAATAACCCAGAGCGATACATATCCAGCAGCGCCAGGAACCGCGAAATGACCACCGGCAGGGTTTTGGCGTCCGCCACGAGCTCTTTAAACGTGAGGGTGCGGGCTCGTTCCAGGCGCTCGGTCAGCACCACAGTCTGCTCAGAGACCGAAACGAGCGGATCGTGCAGGTGAGCGACCAGGACTTGGGGAGGAACCGCATAGAGAGTTCCGGCGGCGCGGCGAGCCAGCTCCTCGGGATCTATCTGGGTTTTCAGTTCCGCCAACACGTGTTTCAAAGCCGGCTCATCGCCCGGTACGCGGCCCGTCACTAGTTGAAAGGCCTGCAGCTGCGCCTCCACAAAGTTCGAGGCTTCTTTGTAGGTTTGATACTGGATGAGCCGGGAAATCAGCAGGTCCTGGGCTTCCAGGAGTTCCAGGTCCTCCTCGCTGTCAGCCATGCCCGGCAGGAGCCGCGCCGCTTTAATATCCAGCAGGGTCGCGGCGATGACCAGGAATTCCGTCGCTTCGGCCAGATTGGGCCATTTATCCAGGTAGGCGAGGAAATCCGCGGTCACTTCGGCGAGGGCAAAAGCGGTGATGTCCAGTTTGCGTTTCGCGACCAAGTCCGCCAGCAGGTGAAACGGTCCGGTGTACTCAGGTGAATGGACTTCAAAAGCGGGGGTGTCCGCCGTGTCCAAGTCCGGTGCTGTGTAGTTGTCCGGTGCTGTGACGGACGGGTTCGAGGCAGGGTTAGGCGACATAGCCCTTGGCTATCACTTCGCGCGCCAAGCGGCGGTAGGCTTGGGCGCCTTCGTGGGTGGGGGCGAACTCGGTGATGGGCCGGGTCGCCACGGTAGAGTCGGGGAACTTCACGGTGCGTTTGATGACGGTGGAGAACATTTTGTCCTGGAAAGCTTCGAGCAGGCGTTCCTGAACTTCTTTGGAGTGCAGGGTTCGCGAGTCCGCCAACGTCGCCAAAATGCCGTCTAACTGCAGTTTCGGGTTCAACCGATCGCGCACGGTATCGATAGTTTCCATCAGCAGCGCCACTCCGCGCAGGGCGAAGAATTCGGTGGATACCGGAATAATCACCCCGTGAGCCGCGGTCAAAGCATTGACCGTCAACAGGCCTAGTGACGGTTGGCAGTCGATAATAATCGCGTCGTAATCCGGCTCCACTTCCCGCAGGACTCGAGCCAGGATAGATTCTCGTGCCACTTCGTTTACCAGCTGCAGCTCCGCGGCGGAAAGGTCAATGTTAGCCGGAATGATATCCAGATTTTCCGTACTGGTGTGGTGAATGACATCAGCCGTCGTCAAATCACGGTGCGGGCCTACCATCAGGGAATAGATAGTCGTGTCCATCTCGTGACCGTTGATGCCCAAACCAACCGAGGCGGCCCCCTGCGGATCAAAATCTACCAACAGCACCTTGCGACCGTATTCCGCCAAAGCCGCCGCCAAGTTAATGGAAGTCGTAGTTTTGCCAACCCCGCCTTTTTGGTTGCATATGGCGATAATCCGCGCCGGGCCGTGGCCTTTAAGGGGCTTCGGGACCGGAAACTCTTTATCCATATCAGGAATAGGCATCATCGCGGGTTGGTTAGCATTCACCTTTACAGTTTACCCAAAGTTGTTCACTTGATATGCCACCACACCACCGGTTCCCGGCAAGCGGGTTTCCCATCAGCGCCACCTCAACAACACTTAGGCTGCAAACAGGTTTTCTGTATAGAGTTAGTTCGGCATGGCTTTCCGCGCTAAGACCGCCAAGGCAACCAGCAGACCGGTCTCACCACGAGCTACTAACCAGCCACTACGTGTACATCCGACATGAAATCAAGAGCAAGGCTGGAAGCCGGACTTGTTTTGACACGAAATCACAGGCTTGACACCACGCCCCAAGGAGCTTCCATCCTTGCTTCAGAATTCGGAATCGGTTTTATCCATTCCTTTCCGTAGGAGTCCACCTCAAAAGGAGTCCGCGGTATCAGGCAATATCTGATAACCATGCTCATAAACTGCGTGTCTAGACAGTGTCCGAAGGGTAAACGCGTGGCGGGGAGCCTGCGCTCCCCGCCACCGTCATTGATTAGGCTACGGTTTATTTGTAGGAGAATGACAACCAGACAGGGTTGCTCCTGGTTTGGTACGATGAGGGCTCCGAATCGTTAGTAAACCATTCGAAGCACTTCATGGTGCCTCCCGCAGCACCGCACATGAATTGGAGGTTAACCTCAGGCATTAGCGCTTCAATGTATTGACCTTCTTGCAGACGAGCCACTTTCTGAGGGTCAGCACCTACACCCGAATCCTTCTCATACCACAGCTTGGATTCAATCACTCCCTCTATATTGCCCATCTTCATAACGCTCCGTTGATAAAAACCCGGACCATCCCATCCAAAGGAAGCAGAAGCACGTGTGGGATCAGCTGACATATTGAGAACTTCTTGCCACGAAGGAAAACTATCGCAAGGTATCCCACCCACCCGAACTGAAGTATTATTCGGATAGCATTGCCCATGTTTCATATTCTCCGCAGTTAGACCGGTGGGCTCCCAGCTCGGGAAGTATGCTAGCAAATACGGCCCCTCTGCAAATGCCGCACCCACCAGGTAATCACCCTTCGGGGAAGGCTTGGGAGCCATCAGATAGTACTCCATGTCTGACCCATATCTAAAGGTTGCCGCGTCCGCTTTCGTGAGATTGGCGCGCATTTCGTCCATAGACATGTCCGCTGCAGACTTCGGTTTCGGGATGATGCCGGTGGCGGCGGCTTGGACGGTTGTATCGGGCATGACACCGGTCCCGCCGATAATCATCAGTTTGCTGGCACCCAGGGCGTCAGCTTTCGCTTTCACACCCTCCCCGTTAGCTGGGCTCAACAGGATAACTCCGTCTTTGGCGGCGCCGGCGACCATCGCGTCTTTCAACGCGGTACCCGACGCTAGGTAAACCACGCTGCCAGACTTTTGAGCCTTCGCATACTTAGCGATAGTGAATGCGGTCTCATAACGGTTCGCTCCCGCCAGGCGGGCCGTTGCTTTACCACCAGCAGCCGTGTTCAACACACTATCGGGCACAACAGCAGTACCACCCAAGGCAGTGACTTTCGGGGCTTTCAACTCTGACACGACTCCGGGCAACGCTGCCGCGGACGCATCATTCGTAAACGTCAAAATCGGGCCATCACGCAACACTGATGCTGCGACCGCGTCAGGAGAACCCGAACCCACGTTCTTCGTCACATACACATTCTTCGGGGTACCGTTAACTTTCACCCACTGTTTCGCTATAGCCACCGCCGTAGCATTACGATTAGCCCCCGCCAAACGAACCACTTCCACACCACTAGCTTTCGCCTGGTCCTCGATAGCCTGAGGCACCGCACCCAAGCCACCAAGCAACACGATCTTGCCGGGCTTCACCCCACCCAGATTCAAACTCTTACCATCAGTCAACACCACCGGGCCATCCCCGATAGTCGCCGCCGGCAGCGCATCCACCGGGTTACGATTAGACGCCACATACACCACCGGCCACGTGGTCCCCCACGTATGTTTCGCTACCGCTAGGGACGTCTCCACCCCAGACGGGCCAGCCAAACGCTCATGAGCCAACTCACCAGCCACCGCCGGCACGGTAGACACACCAGCCAAACCAAGCATGGAACCAGCCGCAACCAGCCCCACCAGCCATCTCTTCACACCCATAATCAAACTCCTAACGTTAGAAACAACCTGGGTAACAAAATGCTAAGAAAATACCCCCACCCCCGGACACTGTTCACCACCAGCGAACACCACACCGACGCAAAAACCAAACCCCTCACCCCGACTGAGGGCATGTGCACGAACGACCGATTTCAAACCAAATTCCGCCCCACGGCTCCCCTGCTCGATAGTAAAACAGCTGGCAGGCACGTTTCCGGAGTGATTGAGTTGCGGCAAACCGAACCAAAATCGGTCACTCGTGCACGCTCGCTAGATTCCCTGGCGTGCAAAAGCGACCCGGACCGGTGTGTCGGGCGCGACCGGAGCAGGGGGGGGCGACTCAGCGAGAGGCTGGGGGGTGAGCGTTTTGCGACAATAGTCGCGCAAAACGCGAGGGGGTACTCCCCCTTCCGCCTCTCGCGAGCGCCCCCGCGACGAAGCGCCCCCCACTAAAAACCGATACGCCATTACCGCGATGGCTCTTTTCTGCTTGGAGTTACGGCGGAGCGACGTCCCCCGGACGTCGCTTTTACGCCGCCTCCGCCATTACCGCGATGGCTCACTCGCTAACAGGAGGCACTGTTAGTTCAAGTAATCACGCAAAGACTGGGACCGCGCCGGGTGGCGCAGCTTGGACATTGTCTTGGCCTCAATCTGGCGGATACGCTCGCGAGTGACCCCGTAACGGCGCCCGATTTCGTCCAGGGTCTTCGGTTGGCCGTCTTTGAGGCCAAAACGCATGGCAATAACGCCAGATTCACGCTCACTCAAGGTGTCCAAAACGCGCTGCAACTGTTCTTGGAGCATCATGAAGCTGACCGCGTCGGCGGGAACCACCGCTTCGGAATCTTCAATCAAATCCCCGAATTCGGAATCGCCGTCCTCACCCAGCGGGGTGTGCAAGGAAATCGGCTCGCGACCGTATTTCTGGACTTCCACGACCTTTTCCGGGGTCATCTCGAGCTCTTGCGCCAGTTCGTCCGGGGTGGGTTCGCGTCCCAAATCCTGCAGCATTTGGCGCTGGACACGGGCCAGCTTATTGATAACTTCCACCATGTGTACGGGGATCCGGATGGTGCGCGCCTGGTCCGCCATGGCACGGGTGATGGCCTGTCGAATCCACCAGGTGGCATAGGTCGAGAATTTATACCCTTTGGAATAATCGAACTTTTCCACTGCGCGAATCAGGCCCAGGTTGCCCTCCTGAATCAAATCGAGGAACAACATACCGCGCCCGGTATATTTCTTTGCCAAGGCCACCACCAGACGCAGGTTTGCCTCCAGCAGGTGGTTCTTTGCCATTTGTCCGTCTTGCACCACATAGTGCAGTTCCCGAATCTGTTTCGGAGTCATGGTTTCCTGGCTGGTCTTCAGCAAGTGGTCGGCATACAGCCCGGCTTCAATCCGCTTGGACAGGTCCACTTCCTGTTCCGCGTTCAGCAGCGCGACCTTACCGATTTGCTTTAAGTAGTCCTTAACTGGGTCAGAAGTCGCCCCGGCCACGGTTACTTTTTGAGCCGGTTCGTCCGTGTCGTCTCTCTCCGAAAGCGTGTACTCAGCGCTGGTCGGAGCCTTGGCTTTAGCGCCTGACTTAGTTTCACTGTCTTTCGACTTTTCCCCGCCAGAATCCTCTGCGTCCTCAGATTCCTCAGCGTCTTCCGTTTCCTCGGACCCCTCGGTATCGTCTGAGTCTTCGTCGTCACCTTCCAAGTTCTCCAAGTCCTCATCGGCGATTTCGGTATCTTCCAGTTCGCCTTCGTCAGGTTCACTTTCCTTATCTTCGGGTTCGTCCTCGATATCAGCTTCGTCCTCAGCATCAGGTGCCTGTGCTTCCAAAGACTCTTCGAGCAGTTCCTGATCCTTTGCCGATTTCCCGCTCTTCTTCGTACCCGCGCCAGCTGGCTTGGTGCTGGCTTTGGTGGCACGAGTCTTGCGCGCCGGAGTTTTTTCAGCCGCAGCAGCCGGTTTTGTCTTGGCAGCGGTTTTCGTCGTCGAACGAGTACCCGTTTTCGCCGTGGTTTTCGCGCCAGCCTTGGTGGTCGTTTTTGCGCTAGCCTTTGCGGGAGCTTTGGCGCCTGCCTTCGCCGTGGTTCCGGTTGCCGCTTTCGCAGAAGTCTTGGTGGTCGTTTTTGCGGTGGCCTTGGCGGGAGCTTTCGCAGAAGTCTTGGTGGTCGTCTTCGCCGTAGTCTTGGCACTCGTCTTCGCGGTCGTCTTCGCGCCAGCCTTCGCGGTTGTCCTCGCCGCGCTCTTGGTGCTGGCAGCGGCTTTGGTCTTCACCGAAGACTTGCCTGAAGCTTTCGTACTCGTCGAAGTTTTTTTCGCCGCCGCGGACTTAGTGGCAGCTTTCCGAGTGGTGGAACCAGTCTTGGTGCCCGCTGCCGCCTTACTGGCAGTTTTACGAGTGGAGGCAGAGGTGGTTTCGCCTTGATTTTCAATGGTCTTTTCGCTGGTAGACACCGAGAACCTTTCGCATTGAGGGATTGTTTCAAAACGTACAAGGCACAATTATAATTTCATACTAACAAAATTCCTTGTGACATGGTAAATTTAGGTCATGCTCGAGGAAATTTCCCTGATAGCTGACGTGCGCTCCGGTGTCGGCGCCCGCCTAGCTGAACCGTGGAAATATTGCACCAGCAAAGCCCTCACCACCACACAGCTTGACGAGTTTTCCGCACCCACTATCGGATTGCTGAACCGTGGCAAGCGTTTTCGGGCTATCGCCGCCTACATGGGGTGGATTAGCGCCGCTGGCCCTCTCAAATCGGACGAGATTCCCGACCAGCTTCTAGACTTGGGTGCCAGCCTCGAACTGTTCCAGGCCTCTGCTCTGGTTCATGACGACATCATTGATGAAGCGATGAAACGCCGCGGCCTGCCTTCAGCGCAAATCGCGTTTATGACTTCTTTCCTCTCGGGCGGACCTCGCTTCGGCGAGTTTGCGGCCATTCTCTGGGGCGATTTGCTCTATGCGGCAGCAAACTCTTACTTTTCTCAGGCCATCAGCACGCTCTCTAATGAGGATTCCCAGAGGGCCTGCGATTTCTATGTCTCTATGCAAGCTGAAGTTGCTTATGGACAATTCCTCGACCTTTCCGCTGAAACTCGCGAGATTTCGCCCAATCTGCCGCCGCGCCAACAAGACGCTATGGAGATTATCAAGCACAAGACCGCGCGTTACTCAGTGGTGATACCGCTGTTGCTGGGGGCCGCACTGCGTGGTGCCAGCGATTCCCTGATAGAACAGTTGGAGGGGTTCGCCACTCCCCTGGGTGTGGCTTACCAGTTGCGCGATGACGATTTGGGAATTTTTGGCGATCAAGAACTGACCGGGAAACCGGCCGGCGATGATATTCGTTCTGGCAAACGCACGGTACAACTCGCCCTCGCTTGGGAAATGACAGACGACCAGGGACGGGACTACTTGATGCGCTATTGGGGGGCGCCGGACTTAACTCCGCCTATCATTGACAACATCTGCGCCATCATCACCGGTTCCGGAGCGCGACGCGCCATTTCCGACCTGATGAATGAGCATCTGGAACAATCACAGAGATACCTTGACGCCATGCCGTGCGACACGGAAGTGAAACGGCAGCTCGCGGCTTTCGGGTCCTCCCTGGTGAACCGCGCCAACTAGAGAGCTAAGGCTCCCGCCACGCGGCGCACAGCTTTCTTGCGTCCCGCCCGCAACGCGTTCAACGGGGTGTCCCCCAGGCTGTCATCCTCGCTGAGTATCCAGTTCATCGCTTCGGCATCGCTGAATCCGCCGTCGCGCAACAGAATCAGGGTGCCGCGTAAGACCTCCAGCGGGCCGCGGTAATCCCCTTCAGACTCATCACCCTCCAGGAAAACCTGGGGAATACGCAGTTTTCCATCCTCCGGCGAAGGCAGGGCCAGCAGGGATACATCCTTCAGCCAGGAGCGAATGACCTTCGCTTCCACGCCCAGATAAGCCGCCGCTTCATTGATAGTCAGCCAGTTATATTCCTTCCAGATTTCACTCACAATGCAAAACTAATGCAAAAAGCGGCGCATCACGGGGAGGGACACAGAAATACCGAGCAATTTAACCTAGACTTTTGGGCGTGAGTGACGCAGAAAAGGAAAATTTTGACGGTACCGGAGCCACGACCGCGGTGCCGGCACCAAAACCGACTTCCACGGGACGCCACTCTAACGGAGAGATGCCTGATTCTTTCGCGCCTTCTCTGCCCGATACCCCAGCTCCTCAAGCCCCGAAAAATCCCCCGGATCGCCTGGTGGGACAGACTATTGATGCCCGTTATGTCATCGAAAAGCGAATTGCCCGCGGCGGGATGGCTACCGTGTACCGGGCTCGAGACACGCGCCTGGACCGGCCGGTAGCTTTGAAAATTATGTATCCCCACCTGGCGGAGTCCACGGACTTTGTGGCCCGGTTCCGCCGCGAGGCTCGAGCGGCGGCTAAGCTGACCCATCCCGGCGTGGTCGCGGTGTATGACCAGGGCAGCGCCCAAGGCTCCAGCTACCTGGTTATGGAACTGGTAAAAGGTCCTAACCTGCGTACTTACCTACGGTCGCAGGGCTGCCTGCCGGTAGGCGAAGCCCTCAAAATCACCAAAGAAATCCTCCAAGCCCTGGCCGCCGCCCACCGGTCCGGCCTGATTCACCGAGATGTGAAGCCAGAAAACGTGCTGTTGCCGGAAACCGGCCAGGTAAAGGTTGCCGATTTTGGTTTGGCGCGCGCCGCCTCCGAAGTCACCGCTGCCACCACCGGCTCAATCTTGGGGACGGTAGCGTACCTGTCTCCCGAGACCGTCTCGGGGGCGGCCGCGGATTCCCGCGTAGACGTTTACGCGACAGGCATCATGCTTTTTGAGCTTTTGGCTGGAGTTCCCCCATTTTCCGGCGATTCCCCCATCCAAATTGCCTACGCCCACGTGAACAAAGACGTTCCCCACATCAAAGATACCGAGCCTTGGGTGCCGCAGCCCGTCGACGATCTGATTGCGAAACTCACGACGCGAGACCCTGCCAAACGGCCTTTGAACGGTGATGCCGCCCTGGAACTGGTCAACCAAACCATTGCCGAGTTGGACCCCACCGAGATGGCGCTGCGCGGAGATACTCCAGCGGCACCCAGCGCCCCCGATGCAGACTTGGACCAGGAACTGACCCCAACTCTCAACGAAGTTCCGCTGCCTGGCGCCCCCGGCTCCCCGACACATCGCAAGTCCTGGTGGAAACGCCGCCGGGAACGTAAAGCTGGGTCGGCGCTGACCCCCACGACCTCTACGACGCCTGCCGTTGCGCCCGCTGACGGAGATACAGGTACCTCGCGTAAGAAGCGAGGGCCTGTGATTGCGGCAATAATCGGCGCCATAGTCCTGTTGGCGGCTATCCTGACTTGGTTCTTCATGTGGGGACCGGGATCGTTTAGACCCATGGTGGACGTGGTCAATCAACAGTGGCCGGACGCCTCCAAGTCCCTCACCGCTGCCGATGTGCCTTTTGAACGTGTGGATGTGTTCGACGATAACATTCCCGCCGGTAACGTGGCCCGCACCAATCCGGCACCCGGCAAGCCACTGGGGCGTTTCCAAACCGCGAAAATTTTTGTGTCCAAGGGCGTCGAAATGCTGACAATGCCCGATTTGACCGGAAAAACGCGAGAAGAAGCCCTGGAGCTGGTGAAAAAAGCTCGCTTTGATGCCCCGCAGATCAGCGAGGACTTCCACGACACAGTGCCCCAGGGCCAGGTTTCCGTGCAAGACCCGGCTCCGAATGCCAGCGTAGCGCACAACACGATTGTGAAAATTACGCTTTCTAAGGGCCGCCAACCCGTTTCAATGCCAGATTTGGTTGGTAAACCGAGCCAGGAGGCCCAAAACGAGTTGACCCGGGTCGGTTTGCAGCCCCAAGTCACGGAAGATTTCTCGGATAGCGTCCCCAAAGGCAAGGTCATCAGCCAAAGTGTGGCTCCCAACACCACGGTTCACCGGCTGGATCAGGTGGCCTTGGTGGTTTCTAAAGGCCCGGAAATGGTGGCGGTGCCAAATGTTTTCGGCAAAAACGAAGGTGATGCCCGCGCCGCCCTGGAATCCGCCGGGTTTACGGTGAACGTGAAACGGACTTTCGGGGATTCCAAGCGAGTCTTGAACTCCAACCCTGGTGCCGGTACCCAGGCTAAAGTCGGCTCCACGGTGACGATTACCCTGTTCTGAGCGAACTCACGCCCGGAGAACCGAGGTCTGTCCCCTCGACAACGACTGCCGGGTGAACGCCGCGATGCCAGACAGGCGCTGATTAAAACCCCAGCGCCGGGAAGTTCTCTAAGTCCGCCGGTTGGATTCCCGGCTTTGCCTGGGCCAGCATTTGCGCCACTAAGAAAGCCAGTTCCAGAGCCTGTTGGTGGTTTAGACGCGGATCCACCAACGTTTCGTAACGGTTGGCAAGGGCGGATTCGTCGATAGTTTCCGTACCGCCAACGATTTCGGTTACGTCCTCGCCCGTCAGTTCCACGTGAATGCCCCCGGGAATCGTCCCCACGGCCTCGTGCGCGGCAAAGAATCCCCGCACCTCGTCCAGAATCGTCTCAAAGTGACGAGTTTTGTAGCCCGAACCGGTCTTTACCGTGTTGCCGTGCATCGGATCACATATCCACACCAGAGGAGTGCCGGTGTCTTTGCCGGCCTGCAACAGGGGGGGAAGTTTTTCCCGGATATTGCTGGCTCCCATCCGGGTGATGAAAGTCAAACGTCCCGCCAACCCCTCCGGGTTCAACCGTTCCACGAGTCCTTTCACGTCATCAGGAGTCGAGTTCGGTCCGAGCTTAACTCCCAGCGGATTTTTCACTTGGGACAGCAAAGCCACGTGTGCCCCGTCCACCTGGCGAGTGCGTTCCCCAATCCACAGGAAGTGCGCGGAAGTGTCGTACAGATCCCCGCTGATGGAATCCACGCGGGTCAGGGCGCTTTCATATTCCAGGAGGAGCGCTTCATGTGAGGCATAAAAATCGGTGGTTCGCAGCGCGTCCGAGGGAACCCCGGTGGCTTTCATAAACTGCATGGCCGCGTCAATCGCGGTAGCCAGGTCGTCGAATTTCGAGTAAGCCCGGTTGCGCATGAAACCTTTGTTCCATTCGTGGACCCGGCGCATATCGGCGTAACCGCCCTGGGTGAAAGCCCGAATCAGGTTCAGCGTAGCGGCGGAATACTGGTAGCAAGACATGAGCCGGCGTGGGTCGGGGGTGCGCGACTCTGCGTTGAACTCGTGTCCGTTAACCGCGTCGCCTCGGTAAGACTCCAAAGTCACCCCGTCGCGGGTTTCTGTATCAGAAGAGCGGGGTTTGGCGTATTGGCCTGCCATGCGGCCCATTTTGATGATGGGCAGTCCCCCGCCGTAAGCCAGAACGACTGCCATTTGCAGGATGGTCTGAATTTTTAGTTTCAGGTGGTCGGCTGTGGACTCCGCGAACGTCTCGGCGCAATCCCCGCCGGTCAGCACGAAAGCCTCCCCGACGCAAGCTTGTGCCATCAGGTTTTGCAGTTCATTGACCTCTCCGGCAAAAACCAGCGGCGGGCGCTGTTTCAGAGCGGCACAGACCTCGGTGACCTTGGCTGGGTCAGGATAGTGCGGCTGCTGGAAAGCAGCTGCGCCACGCCAGACAGTTTCAAAATCCCGTAGTGTATTCAAGACCATTTCCGCGTTCCCACTTCGTGTGTTTGCCATTAAAAGCCCTCGCTCCGGGCAACTTTTCTATAGTTTAACCCGGAGCGAGGCAGGCGAGAAAACCTGAAAAACCTAGGCTTGGCCAATCTCCTGGAGCATCTGGCGGAACCACGGCAGATTCACGTCGAACGGCTTGCCGCCCTTGATGCGCTGGAAATCGATACAGCTCAAACGGTTGCCATTTTCCTCATCGTGTCCAATGACCCCGGATTCTCCGGCGATAGCGCACTGCACACCCAGGTCAACCATGCCCTTGATGAGCTGCAAGTCAGCTTGATTGGACGGTGAAGAACGCGCGAAGTAACCGGATTTTTGAACCAGGACTTTTTCGGCGTCTACAGCCTTGGCAAAACGCTTGGCAAAGTATTGTCCCGGATTGATTTCGTCCAGACGCACATGCCCAAACGCGTCACGATTGACGACCTGGTTCTGAGCCTCCATCTCGGCCACAATGTCCATAACCCCGGCGCCTTCGGATAGGAAAATGTTGACGGTGTCGTTTTCGTCCATAATTTTCTTGAGGCGTTTGCCTTCGGCTTCGATATCCATGTGCATCTCCGGCACGTAGATACCGTTAATATCCCAGTGTTTGCGATCCAGGCCCACCGACGGCACAAAGGTTTGCTGGTCCAGCCACTCGCGGTACAGCTTTGCCGAGTACGCCGTCAGCCAGCCGCAGTTGCGCCCCATTACCTCATGCACAATCAGCATTCGCGGAGATACCCGGGATTCAGAAATAATGTGCTGGGCGAATAGGGAAGTATTTTCCGCCGCCGTGTAGGCACCCAAAGATTGACGAATCGGCACCACATCATTGTCAATAGTCTTTGGCAAGCCCACCACCGTGAGGTGATAGCTGTGCTCCTCGAGGTAAGCAGCCAAATCCGCGGCGGTCGTGTTCGTGTCGTCCCCGCCGATGGTGTGCAGCACGTCAACACCATCTTTCACCAGCTGATCCGCGGCGACTTTCAGGGCGTTCTCGCCTTCCTTGATGAGGCCTCGTTTCACTAGGTCGGCGGTGTTCGTCAGCTTGACCCGGGAGTTACCGATGGGTGAACCGCCATAGAGCTGCAAACGGGCGGCATGAGCCCGGGCGTCATCATCAATCTGCAAATACTTGCCGGTGAGCAGACCGTGATAGCCGTGCTCATAAGCGATGATATCCACCTCCGGTTCCAACTCGGTGTACCGTTCAATCAACATGCCCACCGCGGTGGACAGGCACGGCGCAAAACCGCCGGCCGTCAACAGAGCTACTCGCTTCAGAGCCATATTTCTGCCTTTCTTGTTGTCCTATTCATTAACATTCTAAGATTCATCGCCTGGCTGGGTGGCTAAGTCTGGTGTGGTATCCGGCTGTTCCTTGGAAGGGGAAGTATCCGAAGTCCCCGCCTCACTTGCGGCGGTTTCGGAATCTTTGCCGGTTTCCTTGCCGGCTTTCCGCTGTGCCTCCAGGCGTTTTTTCACATTGGCGGCATATTCATCAACGTATTCCTGGCCGGAAAGCAGCATCAGGTCATACATAACTTCGTCGGTGATGGAACGCAGCACGTAGCGATTATTCTCCATACCCTTGTAGCGGGAAAAATCCAGGGGTTTTCCGATAATGACCCCGATACGCTCCAATTTGGGGATGGTCTTGCCGATAGGCTGCGATTTGTTCGTTCCCACCATCGCCACCGGAATAATTGGGGCGCCGCTGATGAGAGACAGCCGAGCAATCCCCGTTTTTCCACGATAAAGCCTGCCGTCCGGGGAGCGGGTGCCTTCGGGATAAATACCGAACAGCCCGCCGCGTTCCAAAACCTGCAGACCTTTATCCAAAGCGACCTGGGAGGCTTTGCCGCCGGAACGGTCTACTGGAATGACCCCCACGGACTGCATAAAATGCTTAGTAATCCAGCCTTTAAAGCCGGTGCCGGTAAAGTAATCAGATTTCCCGACGAAAGTAATTTCCCGCTTGCTCATCAGCGGCAAGAACACCGAGTCGATGACGGCGAGATGATTGGAAGCCAAAATTGCCGGTCCGGTTTCGGGGATGTTTTCCGCTCCGCGTATCCATGGCTGAAACAAGAGGCGCAACAACGGTCCGGCGACAAACTTCGAGAATCTGTACACAGTCGATACCTCCAGTGCCCAAAGGGCTTCATGTATAGTTCAAATATGACGTTTCGTAAACGAAGCGGTCACAAGGATCGCGATGAGGAAACCCCTGAGGAAGTCAACCGCCGTTTCGAGCAACTCGCGGCGGCAACTCCCGAACTCGGAGGTTTCGGACCTCGGGACTGGACTCCAGCGGAAGACACTGAAGGCTTCGTGGCTCCCAATCCCCCTTTACCGACCCTGCGGACCCACACCAAGGTCGGTTGGCTGCTGCTGGTTGCCGCCATCATCGGCTTCATAATCCTGGGGATTACGCAACCGGCTTATTCGGCAGTGGCAGCCACTGTGTGCCTGATAGCACTAGCGGTGGGTATGGGTTTGCTCCTGCCCATCCGCCGGCGCTAAGGCTCTCAAGCCGCCTCAGAAAGAGCCTGCTTTAAGGCCGCCATCACGGCGTCCGCCTCGAAGGGAGCCGGCACGGTGTAGCTGGCCCCGGACCAGCGTGACATCCATTCGTCCTGTTGGCGAGCCACCAGCATGATGATAGGCGGAACTTCATCCGCATGGATATTGAGCCAACGGGCCACTGACTGCCCGCCCTCCTGATAAGTTTCAGCGTCAAGCACCAGAGCCGCATAGCGGTTCTCAGCGAAATTTTGTTTCACCGCATCCGGAGTCGCCACTTCTTGCCATTCTATCGGCGGTATATCAAAACTACCGCTGAGTCCGGCCGCATCCATGACAGTTTGACGGGTATGGGGATTGCCACTGAAAAGCATGACTTGCACGGCATCGGTGCCTGCTATTGCTTCCATAGAATTTGCTCCTTTACTGAAGACATGAACATTTTACCTACCGATGGTGTGCACGCCAAACAGTCCCTCCGCACCCACCGGCGGGTACGGCCTGAGTCTGACGACCAAAAATCCTCTCCCCGCCTATTCCAAAGTCGGTAGGGCGATAGCATCTACAATATCGACAATCTGGACGACCCCGCGCGGCGCGGATTTGTTCGGAGGCCCCACCATCACCAGCCGAGAGCCGACGTTTTTGCCTACGGCTTTCATGGTTTCCGCATCGGCCCACAGAACGCCCTGGCCGTTAATCCAAGTCGAGGTGGGCTTGTCTCCCCAAGAACCGGAAACGACCACATATCCGACCTGGTCGCCGGCCTGAATGGGCTGTCCTTGGCCTTCCAAAGTCCAAACGTTGAAGGGCTTGCCGGGAACTTTTGACCCCTCGACATATGCCGGCTGGGGTTCGCTGCCAGGACTGCAATAGATGCGCAGACCGTCAGGAAGTTTCGCCCCGGTCGGCTGGGACTGCGCCAAAAGCTGAGTGTAAGCCGCCAACTGGGTTTCTTCCGCCACCGGAGGCGCGAACAGGATGTCAATGACGAACACCAAAGTTTCGCCGGCCAGCGGGTGAACCTTACCGGGCAAAGGCTGTCCGGCGTCTTTGGCGGCTTGTTCCCGTTCCGTGAGCTCCTTGTATGCTAGGCGCGGCGGAATGACGAGCTCAATCCGATCCCCGACGTTACGCCCGGCCAAACCCCAGGTCCAACCTTCGATAATGTTGCTGCCCAGAGAAAAGTGTGCAGGTTCGCCCTTTTGCCAGGAATTGTCAAAGACTTCACCGTTCCACGTTTGCCCCTTGTAGTGGACGATGACGTCAGCGTTTGCCGAAACGACGGTTCCGGTGCCTTCATGTAGCACGGTGCGAATGAAATCTTTGGGAGCCGGTCCCGTTCCCGCCGCAATGTTCGGTTCCGTCCCGAAACCATCGGGGGGATTCACCGCGGGAACCGGTCCGTTTTCTACCGGTTTTACCGCCGCGGGTTCCGCAGATGTGGCCGGGGTAATGGTCTTAACACAGTTTTTCGGGTTGGCCAGCGGGGCGTTGTCCTCTCTGGGGGTCTCTTGGCACGCCGTCAAACCCGCGGCGGCCAAAGCAAACAGGGAAAGAACCGCTAGTCTTTTCTGTAGGTGTTGCAAGATCGCTCCTCTTTTCACCAAAATTCAGGTATTGTGTCACGCCCCGCTGTGTTAGCGGTTGGGATCGTAAGCGGAAACCAGCTGCAACAATTCCGCCTGAGGGTCAGCCGTGGGCGTAGCTGGAGTGAGGACCAAGACCAGGCTGCCCAGCGGTAAATCGGCTAACTCTAAAGAGTCAGCTGAAACCGAAAGTAACTCGCCGGCATTCCAGTCTGCGGCGGTGGTCTGTCCGTTCCAATCCGTACTGACCCGTTTCACAATGACGCCCTGTCCCGCCTCAACTGCCGGGCCGTCGCCAGTGGCATAAACCGCGGTGGTTTGTTTGGAGGGATATGCCCCTGCCGCCGCGGTGTTCAGGGTGTATGCACCTTGGCCGTCCGTCTCAATGCTGATGCCTTCTGGCAATGGGTTATTGGTAGGAGTGACCTGGAACTTGGAGGCCGCGTCCGCGGACACCGCTAAACGCACGTCCACCACGTAGGCCAGCGTGTCGCCCTTTTTAACACCAATACTGCTGGCACCCATATCGCCGTAAGCCTTGTTCGGGGGCAGAATCAGCAGAACCCGTTGACCAACCTTAACCCCACGCAGCTCTTTCCAGCCTTCAATCGGCGGATTAGCCAGCGAAATCGCGCGCGGTCCCGCCGCGTCAGTAATGGTGGAATCGGGCATCAAATCGCCGCCCCAGACTTTGCCGTAGTAGTCCACTACGACCAAGTCATTGTCCTTGACCGCTTCGCCTTTTCCGTCGCCGTCATCGAGCACCTTCATTACGGGAGCCTCCGGCGGCGGGGCTGCCGGGAAATTAATCTCTGGAACCGTCCCGAACTGGGGCGAAGCCACGGTAGGCATTTCGCTGCCAGCAGGTTTAGAACAGGCAGAAAGCGACAGCGCGAGGCTAGCAGCCGTCAGGGCCAAGGCAATTTTTCGTAACACGATACTCCCCAGGAATACTCAAGTTCAGAATTGTTCAAACTTGATTTTACCGTGAATAAGTCCTCGTTCGGGCCTATTTTGTTACCAACTTTTCGACTTTGTTACCTCAGCGCACGCCCCTAAACCGCTGAACCGCGACTCGTAGCGCTAAAAAAGCGGCGAGCCCGGAAAACCGAGATCGCCGCGACACCTGCCAGGATTGCCCTAGTGAAAGGAACCCCCGCAGGAACAGGTGTTGACCGCATTGGGGTTATCGATAACGAATCCGGTCTGAGCCAGGGTGTCCTGGAAATCAACCGTGGCACCAGCCAGATAGGGCACGCTCATTTTGTCAACGACCAGCTCAACGCCATCGAAGTCCCGTACCGCGTCGTCTTCGGAGAGTTCATCGTCGAATTCGAGCTGGTAAATCAAACCGGAACAGCCCCCGGGAGCTACGCCCACGCGCAACCGCAAATCGTCGCGGCCTTCCTGTTCCAACAAGGATTTAACCTTTGCTACTGCGGCATCCGTCAAAGTGACCTCGTGGGTCAAAGAAGCTGTCTCCATCTATATTCCTTTCATGAAAAACACTGCAACTTAGTCTAACCTTATTTATGTCGTTTTTTCTTCCTCAGTTTTGGTACCCCCCCTGACCTGGGCATATCGCCACCTGTCGGGCAGTCGTTGCTTTCAATCGGGCAAATGCCAGGTTTGGCCCAGGATACGGCCCCACTGCGCGGCACTACGTGCGGGGTGTTCGGTGAGAAAGTAGGCTTGGGCGATGCCAGATTCCTGCAGCTGGCGGCGTGACAGCGGGGAATCCGCAGCCAACACCACTACTGGTTGAATGCCTCGCCTCGCCGCCCGAGCCACAACTAGGTTCGCCAAGTCAGCTGGGCCGAGGGCCTCGGTGATTTCCGGTTGGATGACCAGGTATAAATCGGCCTGTGCGTCCAGCCGGACTTGCCGGGGGCTGATAATAGTCAGTCCTTTCACAAGCGCCGTGCCGGTGCTGTCCGGTCTCGTGCACTTCGCTCGTGCCGGCTTGGCCGGCTGCAAATCAGCCACGTCCAGGTGCAGGGTGTCAGCCGGATGGTACTGGCTCCACGCGCCGCAAAAGGCCTGAGCAAAATCGGCGAATGCGGGAGTCGCCAGAATCTGGATTCGCACCGGCTGAACCTACTTGAGCGCCGTTGCAGAGCCGTGAGCCAACCGCCCCAACAGCAGGGTCTCAGCGAGCACCGCCCCTTGCAAATCAGCTAAATCTTGGGATTCGTTTTCCGAGTGGGCGTTGGTGTAGGGATCCTCTACCCCGGTCACGAGGACTTCGGCAGTCGGGAAAAACTCCTGGAAAGTGGCAATGAACGGAATCGAGCCACCTTGACCGATATTGACGCTCTTGACCCCAAAAGCATCGGTCAGGGCTCCGTGCATCAAAGCCAGCACCGGAGAATCCAGATTGGCGGCATAGGCCGGACCGGCTTCCAGGCACTCCACACTGACTTCGGCTCCGAAAGGAGCGTTGGCCACCAGGTAATCCGACAGAGCTTGCGCCGCCTTTTGAGGGTCCTGACCGGGGGCAATCCGCATCGAAATCCGCGCCTTGGCCTGCGGGATAATCGTATTCGAGCTGGCCGCGACGCTGGGCGCATCAATCCCGATGACGCTGATAGCCGGCTGGGTCCACAGGCGGGAGGCAAGGTCACCAGTTCCCGTCAGTTCCAGCCCCGCCACAGCACCCATTTGTTTCCGCAAGTCATCTTCTGGGTAGTCCACGTCCGCCACCGTATTCGTCACCAATCCCGGAACCGCCACACTGCCCTTGTGATCGTGCAAAGTAGCGATGAGCCGGCACAGGCAGGTCAGGGCATCTAAGGTGACCCCGCCGAAAGCCCCGGAATGCACGGCGTGGTCCAAAGTCTTGACGCTCACGTCTACGCTCAACACGCCGCGCAGACCGGTGGTCAGGGCTGGCTGGTGCACGTCCCAGTTTCCGGAATCGGTCACGATGATGACATCAGCCTGCAGGAATTCCTGATTCTGTTCCAGGAAGGCGGTAAAGGTGGGAGAGCCAACTTCCTCCTCGCCTTCGATAAAGATTTTCACGTTGACGGGTAGTTCATCGCCCCACGCCCGCAGCATTCCCAGGTGGGTGGCCACCCCGGCTCCATCATCGCTGGCACCGCGGCCATAGAGACGTCCGTCGCGCTCCACGGGCTCAAACGGATCCGAATCCCACTTATCCAAGTCCCCGGTGGGCTGCACGTCGTGGTGTGCATAGAGCAGCACGGTGGGGGCGCCAGCCGGTCCAGACTTTTCAGCCAAAATTGCAGGACGAGAAACTAATCCGGTATTCGAATCTGTGACGGTCACAATGCGCGCCGCGGCTCCAGCTGCCTCCAGGTTTTTCACAATGTATTCCGCGCTAGCCTGCATATCCGAGGCATGTTCCGGCAGTGAGGACACCGCGGGTATGCGCACTAAGCCTTTCAAGAACTCGACTACATTGTTGAAATCGGCAGTTGCACGTTCACGCAAGGTTACTTCCTCCACCGCATTTTCCTTTCCCTATTTTTGTTTGCCGGTCACTTTGCCGGTTTTCCAACATAAAAAATCTGTGGCATGATTTGCCTATCATGAGTCTATTAAAAAAGCAGCAGCCAAGCGAAGCTGAAAACACGGGCGAATCGAAAACCACCACCAACCCACGCCAAAAGAAGGGGCCTACCCCTTCTCGTAAACAGCAGGAAGCCCGCAACTACCAGGGACTGCTGGGGGTTGACAAGAAAGTCGCGAAAGAGCGGGCACGTGCGGAATCACGCCGCCGCTACGAACGCGAACAGGAAGGTTTGCGCACGGGGCGTGAAGATTTGTTGCCTTACCAACATCGCGGCCAGGCTCGCCGGATGACCCGGGACTACATTGACGGACGTTACAGTTTCGCTGAATTCATGATTGTGACGATGCTGGCGCTCATGGCCCTCAGCTTGATTGCTGTTTCCATTTTGAACCGGCAAGACTCGGATTTGGCTCAAAAACTCAATACCTGGACTTTGATTGGCTCTTACGCTGTCTTGATTCTGGGGATGTTAGATGCCGGTTTCATCGCGGGACAAGCCCGGCGCAAAGTAGTGAAGCGTCTGGGCGCGGACAACGTGCCGCGCGGTTTACGCTGGTATGCCTTTACGCGCGCCATCATGATTCGCCGGTGGCGCAGCCCGAAGCCTCAGGTGGGGCGCGGCAAGTCCGCTAAACGGCAGCGAGATTCCTGATAAACGCGCTGTTTTATTGTTAAATTAGCGTAAATTCAGCGTTTACCGCCCGTTAAGAGTCGCGGTCAACGCTCTGTAACTTATAGACTGGCATCATGGACACACGTTATTTAGGTAACTCTGGACTTAAGATTTCTTCGCTGATTCTCGGGAACTGGCTCACTCACGGAGCCCAAATAGAAGACAAAACTGCGGAAAAAATCGTTCGGACCGCCCTTGAGAACGGAATTTATACATTTGATACCGCCGATGTTTATGCCAACGGCGCTGCCGAAAAAATCTTGGGTCGGGCTTTGCGGGACGTGGATCGTCAAGATTTGGTGCTGATGTCCAAGGTTTATTGGCCGGTTAAGGGGTTCGGACCGAACGATGCCGGGCTGTCCCGTAAACATATTTTTGAGTCTTGCCACAATTCATTGAAACGACTGCGCACCGATTACCTGGATGTCTATCAGGCGCATCGTTTCGATTATGAAACCCCACTGGAAGAAACCATGCTGGCTTTTGCCGACCTGGTGCGGGCCGGAAAGATTCTCTACGTTGGGGTTTCCGAGTGGTATCCCGACCAAATTCGCGACGCGGCGCATCTGGCCCGTGAGCTAAAGATTCCCCTGGTCTCTAACCAGGCTCAATACTCTATGCTGTGGCGAGTCGTCGAGGACGGGGTCGTCGAGTCTTGTGAACACAACGGCATGGGACACCTGTGCTTTTCTCCTTTGGCACAAGGGGTGTTGACCGGGAAGTACCGTCCGGGGGACACTCCTAAAGAAAAAACGCGCGCGGCCAGCAAAGTTGGCGCCAAGTTTATGCATCGCTGGATGCAGGACGACCTGCTGGCTGCGGTGCAGGGATTGCGCCGGGTCGCAGAAGAAGCCGGGTGTCGTATGAATCAGCTGGCTTTGGCCTGGCTACTGGCTCGCCCCAACGTTTCCGGGGTAATTATCGGCGCTTCCAAATCGTCTCAGATAGAGGACAATTTGGGAGCTTTAGACGTGACTATTGACGACCATTTGAATGCTCTCATCGACGATGTGCTGGGGGATTTTGTGGTTCATACGCAGCCCGATGATTATCCCAAGTCTCCGTTGAAGCGTCCCTAGTGCCGTTCATCTTTCGACACGACTAGACTTGTCCCTATGTACAAGTTTGTGTTTCGTCACCTTTTCGTGAAACTCGATGCCGAATGGGTGCATCGCCGCGCTATCGACTGGCTAGCATTTTGGGGACGGTTTGGCATGGCACGCCAGGCGACTTCCCGATTAGTCCACCGTGGTGAACCAACCTTTACCTGGCCCCTGCCCCGGCCAAATTTCGACCCCGACCTTTCGGGTACCGAGTTCCGCACCTACGGCCCTCTGGGCTTGGCGGCAGGCATGGACAAAGAAGCCCGCGCGGTCGCCATGTGGGACGCGCTGGGCTTTGGATTTATGGAAATCGGCACCATCACCCCCCTGCCGCAGCCCGGCAACAACCGTCCACGCTTGTGGCGTATCCCGCAACAGCGTGCCCTGCGCAACGCGATGGGCTTCAACAACGAAGGCGCCCGAGTGGCGGCCCGCCGGCTACGGCGCTGGCGAACCGAATACGGTGAGCGAATCATCATCGGAGCCAATATCGGGAAGAACAAGGTCACACCCCCCGAAAAAGCCCCGGCGGATTACCGTAAAGTCACGCGGGTATTGGCTGCCCTGGTAGATTTCCTGGTTATCAACGTGTCCTCGCCAAACACCCCCGGATTGCGTGACCTACAGGCAGTTTCCTCCCTGCGCCCCATCGTCAAAGCGGTGCAGCGCGAACTGGAGTTCCAAGGACTATCCGAGCTGCCAGTGTTTGTAAAAATTGCCCCCGATCTGGCCGATGAGGACATCGTTGCGGTAGCGCAGCTGGCTACGGATGAGGGCTTGGCTGGAGTGGTGGCGACCAACACGACCATCAAGCACGACTTGGGTGCCGGCGGAGTATCTGGCGCGCCGCTGCGAAATCGTGCCCTGGAGGTTGTGAAAGTGCTGCGAGCAAACCTGAGCCGGGAGAAAACCATTATCGGGGTGGGCGGCATCTCGACCCTTGACGATGCCCGCGCCATGCTGGCTGCCGGCGCGAACCTCATCGAAGGGTTTTCCGCGTTTATCTATGAGGGGCCCGCCTGGCCGGCACGCCTCAACCAGGAACTGACCCACAGTTAACTTCTGACCGGTTTAGACGGCCTACCCGCCTCGCGTTGAGCCTAATCCCACCAAAAACGCCACAGCTGCCGATTCAGGTGCCTGTTTTGAAAGACACTGACTTCATCGGGACAGGCGTCTTCACCCAACTCAAAACGCTTCAGACCGGCATAAGCCGCGTGCGGGTCCTCATCGTCGGGACTGAGCCCCAGCAGATGCGGGGACACAAAGATAGTATCTATGCTCAAACGCTCATCAAAGCGCTGCGGCCCAATCATGTAGCCGGAAAAGAACGCTTCACCGGGATGCTTTGCCACGAACCGCAACAAATCTTCTAACCGCGGAGCATAGTTTTGCCGCTCGTCCAATGCGTTGGGCGGTATGACTTTCAACAGTTGGGTGGCCAGCCATGCATCCCCGTCCGAGTACGGCAGATAATCAACCATTTCCTCCACATCCACGTCAGGATGTTCGCGAGCCATGTCAAACCACATCCAGTCCGAATACGGCAGAGTCAGGGTGGTGACCCCCTCCAGCACTGTCCAGCCTCGCGGCCCATAAATGCCCGGATCCAGCAACGGATTGCCGATAAGCCCCCGCAAACTTTCCAAAGACATGGTCTTTGCTAAGTTACAGCGCTCACAATCGCAGCTAACATCATGATGCGGCACTTCCTGAGCCCTCCAATTCCGCAGTTCTTGCATAATTTCTAAAGTCGCCATAGGTGTTCCTTTCTGTTTTCCCCCAAGACCCGATTGGCGTCGTGCTTTCTTAGTTTTTAGTGTTCTCATAATCGGGTCGGGTGTCGAAAAAGGATTTTCTTACCTGTGGAAAACCCTCATTTCAGCCCCCTTGTGGAAAACTCTGTAAATCCGCGTATTTTCGGTCTAAAGTTGGGAATTTTGGAGATTAAAAGGCACAATTAAGCGTGCTGATTGACCTAGAATCCCTCACCGCCTACCCGGAATATCTCAATGACTACACCCAGTTAAAAGACGTGAATCTGCGCCGCAGTTTGGAAGCGGAACAGGGACTATTTATGGCGGAATCGAACGAAGTCATCGGCCGCGCCCTACGCGCCGGATTTACCCCGCGCTCCCTGCTTTTAGCCCCGCATTGGTTGGAGATTGTCCGCCCGTTGCTCGCCGCCAGCCCCGCCACCGGATTTGCGGACGACGGCGGTCCCATTCCCGTGTTTGTGGCCCCGGAAGCCCTCTTGGAACGCCTAGTGGGTTTTCATCTGCACCGCGGGGCGATAGCGGCCATGCAGCGCAAACCGGCCCCGGATCCGCGCGAAATCCTGAACGCTTCCTCGCGGGTATTGATTCTGGAAGATTTGGTCGATCACACGAATGTGGGAGCGGCGGTTCGCAGTGCCGCGGCCTGCGGTTACGACGCCATCATGGTCACGCCCTCGTGCGCTGACCCGCTGTATCGCCGGGCGGTACGGGTTTCGATGGGCACGATTTTTCAAGTGCCTTGGACCCGGTTGGAACGCTGGCCCGACCCGGCGTTATTTCACGAGTCCGGTTTTGAACTGGTCGCGTTGGCGTTGCGCGAGGATTCCCAAGATTTGCGAGACTACGCGGCGGAACTGGCCACTGACCCGACTCGAAAGGTGGCTTTCATTGCAGGAGCTGAACGGGATGGATTGAAACCACGGACGATTGCCCGCGCCGATAAAGTGGTGCGCATCGCGATGGCTCACGGGGTCGATTCCCTAAACGTGGCCGGGGCTATCGCTATCGCCTGCTGGGCGACGGCCGCAAAATCGCCCGTAAACGGTTCATCACCAACCGAAACTTGGGATCGCTAGGCGAGCAACCGCCGCAGCCAGGCCAAAGTGTCCGCGGGACCGCTCACCGCCTGACACGGCACCCCGGTCGCCAGTACCGGATAATCGTTGCCCCGCTCGTCGAGACGATCCCCCAAGAACACGAGGTTGAGCGGGGTGTACCCAGTCGATTCCATTAGGGAGCGGATGCCGTAAGCTTTATCCACTCCGCGTGCCGTGACGTCCACCGAGGTGGCTCCCCCGCTGCGCACCTCCAGCTGGGGCAACTGCTTTCCCAGCGCCTGCACCAACGCGGCTTTCTTAGAGCCGTCGGGGTCCCAGGCTCGTTTTGCCGCGAGGGGCGCTTGCTGACCCAAGGCGGAAAAGGTCACCTGGGTGCCGCGGTCCTCGATGATGTTTCCCCACGGTGAGGATTCCCAAAAGCCAAGTTCACGAGCGGTTGTTTCGATAGTTTCAACAGTCTGTCGTCGCAGGTAATCCGCGAGGTCTCGGCGGTAGACGCGCACCAGTTCTTCCGGTCCCCTGCCCGGTTCCATCCGGTAATACTGGGTGCCGCAGGTGGGCAGCAGATGCAGCGTGTGCTTGGGAGCCGGCTGGTCGACGAGTCGGGAAAGAACCTGGGTTTGGAACTGAGAGAGCTGGCCGCCGGAAATTATGGCTGCTTCGTAGCTGTTCAGCAGTCTGGCCAGGGTCGCCGCCATTTCGGTGTCAAGGGGCATTTTTGAGGCTGCCAGCGTATCGTCCAGATCGAAAGCGACCAGACGCAGGGCTTCAGAGGGGGTAACGTGCAAGCTCACGGGCAATCCTGAACAGAGGGCTAAACCGTAAACCGAGCCATCCGCTCGTCCAAGGTAGAGACGGCGTCTTGCACCACGCTCATGTGTTCTTGGAACTGCTCAGATTCAGTATGGGCACTATGGGAGAGGGACGCTAAGGATTGCGAATGAGTGAACAGTTCGTCAGAAAACGAACGCACCTCGTCGATGCCAGTATTAGCTTTGGACAAAGCCGTTTCTTGGCGGTTCACGTCCTGGGTGACGGCCTGTTGGGAGGCGCTCAACGCTTCCAGCTGGCTCAACAGGAATTCGATGCGCTGTTCCCCGGCTATCGCTTGGGTCTGGAGCTGGGCGACCTGGCTGAGCACTTCACCGGTAGTTTGGGCAGTTTGCGAAGCCAAATCTTTGGCCTGGTTGGCGACCACGGCAAAACCCCGCCCGGCATCCGCACTGCGGGCGGCCTCGATGGTGGCGTTCAGTGCCAGCATGTTGGTTTGTTCCGAGATAACAGAAATATCCGTCATCAAAGCCATAATCGCTTCCACCGAGGTTTTCAGCTCGGTGACTGCGGTATTGAGATTGCGCGCGGCCGTGATGCCTTCGGAACGCAGAATTTCGTTGCTGGAGGCAATTTCGGACAAATTGGCGATGTCTCCCGCTACCGCGGTGCCGTTCTCAGTCAAGGTTTGCGCCGTCTGTCCCAGTTCTGTCCCGGTTTCAGACAGTCGGTTACTGCTCTCTAAGACCCGGTCGTTGCCAGCTTTGACGATTTCGGCCTGGCTGCCGGCAAGCGCGGCAAAGTTCCGCAGTCCGTCCACCCCGCTGCGCAGATTGACCACCAGGGAGGACAGCGATGCCATCGCTTCGTTGACTGCCTGGGACAAATCCGCAATTTCGTCTTTGGTATAGATTTCGGCACGTTTCGTAAAATTGCCCGCCGCGCAGTCCGCTAGAGTCAGGGACACAGCTTTCACCGAGCGGCGGATTCGGGCTCGCATGGTAAAACCAATGACCGTCCCCAGGATGGCCAAAATCACTATCAAAATGACTTGGATGATGATTTGGGTGAAAATTTCACGCTGCTGGACCTGGGGTTGACCTCCCAGAGAGAGGATTCTATTCAACCCCACCAGCAGTAACACCACAGAAAGCGCCGAAAACGCAAAACTCAAGAACGCGGTGAACCGGAACTGCCCCGCGATGGAGATCAGCTTTTGTTTCATGCCTGTTCCCCCGATTCCTCTAGGCCTTGCAGATTGCGTTCCCCCGCGTCCTCAATCATCTGGAGGTTGTGAATCATGGTGCGGGTGGAAGAAATAATTTCCTCCACTTTGTCGGATTCGGAATCGATGTTTTGCAAACTGGTCTGAGACTGGGCGGCGGCCTCGGTAATAGTCTCGATTTCCTCGCTCAAGGCCTGGGCCTGGGCGAGTGCTCCCGCACAGGCTGCCTCCATCGAGGCCACAACGGCGGCCTGGTCGGTCACGGCTTGGGCGGAAACCTGCTGAGAATCGTTGATTTGGTTCAATTTTTCGGTGACGTCGGCGGTCACCCCCACCGCCCGGTCACAGCGTTCCTGGATCTCTGTTGAAGCCTGGGTAACCGCCGCCGCCGCTGTGCTGGTTTGCACCGCAAGTTCTTTAATCTGTCCGGCCACGACCGCGAAACCCGCCCCGATTTCCCCGGCTTTCGCCGATTCAATGGTGGCGTTCAAAGCTAACAGGCTGGTTCGTTCCGCGATTTGGGCAATCTGATCCACGGAAACAGAAATTTCTTGACTGTGGGATTGAAAATCTTGAATAATTTGTGAAATTTCCGCCAAGTCCTGCACTTCGCTGTGCCCAATTGCTAGGGCTTCCTCAGTGTGACGGGCAATGTCACTGCGGGAGGAGGAAATCTCGGCAGCGGCATCAACCAGTTCCGTTGCCGACTGGGTGAGCATCCGAGCTTGGGGCGTGACCGTATCGACTTCCTGACCGACCTTGCCACCGGCCTCACCCAAGGCACCAACCGCACCTTTCAATCCGGTTTGTTCCTCAGAAACCTGATGGTACACACTGCGAGTTTCATTCATAAGCTGACTGAGAGCCAAACGAGTTTCATTCATCACCCGCGCCAAATCATACAGCTCGTCATTGGTCACTCCCCGCGCTGCCACCGTAAAATCTCCTGCCGCTATCGCCTGGGCACTGCTCCGCACCGAGCTGGCAGCATCGGTGATGGAACGGGAAATGAATCTGATGAGCGCCCACGCCCCGGCTGCTCCGGCCACTCCCACGACAATCAGCGCCCCGACCACCACGGGCAGGTTAACGCTGAGCGCGCCTTGAGAACTGCTGGCGACCCGCCCTAACAGGTGAAGTAAAACCACCAGGGAAACTAAAAATATCAGCCCCGGAGTCAGTAGCACGGCTACCCCGCTGACCAGGTTTTTCGCCAAAAGGTTAAACCTGATTCCGCGCAGACGCAGCTCGGTCGGGTTATCGGACATGCGTTAATTCTTACCAGAATTCCCGGAATTGTTCAGGAATGCCACGAGGTTTTCCGCTGTTTTCAAGCCAAAACCAGGGACTTGGGCAATCTCGGAGGCACTGGCCTCACGCAAACACTTGACCGATCCAAAATGTTTCAGCAACGCCTTTTGCTTGGCGGGCCCCACTCCCGGAGCCGCATCCAGAATCGAACGAGTCATAGCCTGGGCGCGTTTCTTGCGATGCGCGCTGATGGCAAACCGGTGTGATTCATCACGTAGGTACTGCAGCAAATACAGGGCTTCGGAGGTGCGCGGAAAAATGACCGGAAAGTCGTCGTCTACCCGCCAGACTTCCTCCAAGCGTTTTGCCAGCCCGATGACCGGAATGTCCCACACCCCGACCTCATCCATCGCCGCCCGGGCGGCATGAACTTGTGGCAGCGCCCCGTCCACCACAACCAAATCGGGACGGTAAGAAAACCGCTGCGGTTCTTTTTCCGTTCCCAAGGGGGGGATGGCGCCAGATTGTGCCGTCTGGGTGGAAGGGTTTTTCGTTTCGACAAGGGCCGTGCCACTCGCTGAAGTTGTTGCGGTGGGCTCGGGTAGCGCCGCGCCCAGGCCGTTTTCCTCTTGAATGAGGCGTTCAAAGCGTCGACGCAGCACTTCGTTCATGGCGGTCGTATCGTCGGGAGTGCCCGTGCCGTCAGCGCCTCGAATCGAAAACTTCCGGTAGGCATTTTTACGGGGAGCGCCGTCCTCGAACACCACCATGGAACCCATCTGAAATGTGCCTTGTGTGTGAGAAATGTCGTAACACTCAATGCGCAGCGGCGGATCAATGTCGAGCAGGCGTCCCAGTTCATTCAAGGCTAGGTTCCGCTGCGTCAAATCCCGAGCTCGCCGGGTCTTGTACAGACGCAGCCCCTCCGCCGCGTTGAGCTGCACCCGAGACAGGGCGTCGCGTTTCGCCCCGCGCTGTGGCACCCGAATACTCACCTGGGAACCCCGCAACTCACTCAACCAGCGCTGCAACACGCCCACATCTGTCGGGGAAACGGAAACCAAAATCTCCTTGGGAATGACGGAAGTATCAAAATGGGCCATATCGTTGGCGGAACTGGGGCCGACTCGCTGGGGACGCGCGGCGCCTCCCTCGCGGGCGATGTCTGCCGCTGTTTCTCCATAGATTTGTTCCAAAGCCCGTGCCATCAGGGAGGGTTCGTCCAGGTCCTCTTCCCGCGCGCTCACCCAGCCGCGCTGCCCGCGAATCCGCCCCGCACGCACATAAAACACCTGGACAGAAACCTGGAGTTCATCGGCCTCGAGGGCGAACAAATCCGCGTCAGTGTCGTCGCTGAGCACGGCAGCGTTTTTTTCCAAAACCGTGCGCAGCGCCTCCAGCTGGTCACGTTTCCGTGCCGCGTCCTCGAAGCGATAAGCCTTGGCATCATCCCACATGGCAGTCTCAATTTCGCGCAAGAACCCGGCATCTCGCCCGCTCATGAAGTCGCAGACTTTTTCAGCCAGTTCACGGTGCTGCGCGGCGCTGACGCGGCCGATACACGGCGCGGCACAACGTCCGATATAACCCAGCAAACACGCCCGGTTAGCGGCTTGAGCCCGGGCAAACACTCCATCAGAGCAGGTCCGCACGGGAAACACGGATTGCAGCAGCTCCAGGGTTTGGCGAATCGCCCACACCGCCGTGTAGGGTCCGAAATAGCGCACTCCGCGTTGATGCGCGGTACGCAGCACCCCCATGCGGGGATATTCCTGGTTCATCGTCACCGCGAAGTACGGATAGGACTTGTCGTCCTTAAACATCACGTTGAACTTGGGGTCGTGTTCCTTAATCCAGGTGTATTCCAAGGTCAGAGCCTCAACCTCAGAACCGACCACCACCCATGACACCGAAGCGGCGCTGGCAACCATTTTAGCGGTGCGCGGATGCAGACGCGCGGGGTCTACGAAGTAAGACGTCAGCCGATTGCGCAGATTCTTGGCTTTACCCACATAGATGACCCGGTCACGGGCGTCGCGCCACCGGTACACCCCCGGCTGTGTGGGAATCTCGGAGGCTTTGGGAAAATCTGGCGCTTTCATGGGAACCTAACGTCACCGCAAACGGGGTTACCCCCCTTGTGAACCGGGCTCAAAGCGGCATGACCGGCGACATTCATGAGTCCAGCATTTCGGGATTCAACCCGGATTCGGTGTCGGGGATTCCCAGCTCCTCCGCCCGTTTATCAGCCATGGCTAACAGGCGGCGGATTCGGCCTGCTACCGCGTCTTTCGTCAGCTGCGGTTCACTGAGCTGGCCGAGTTCTTCCAGCGAAGCCTGCTTGTATTCCAGACGCAGCCGCCCCGCAGAAATGAGGTGCGGGGGAATGTCGTCGCCCAGGATTTCAAAAGCCCGGCGCACGCGTGCCCCCGCCAACACGGCGGCCCGGGTGGACCGGCGCATATTGGCATCATCAAAATTCGCCAACCGGTTGACTTCCCCGCGTTTCTCGCGCCTTTCGCGTTTATCTGTCCACTCACGCAAAGCCGCTGATGCGCCCATCTGAGTCAGCAAAGCCCTAATAGAGTCGTTTTCCCGCACGGCTACCCGAGATAGTTGACGCACCTCTCGTGACTTGGCGTTCGCCCCCATACGCCGAGCCATGCCCACCAAGGCGAGAGCCGCTTCGGGACCGGGTGCCGTCACTTCCAGCGCCGAAGACCGCGTTGGTTCTGTCAGCGACCCGCGAGCCAGAAAGGCTCCGCGCCACGCGGCCACGCAGCCGGATAGGGGTCCGGACACGATTTCCGGGGACAGCCCCCGCACCGGACGGCCCTGTTTGTCCAACAGCCCAGTTTCTTTCGCCAGTTTTTCTGCCCCCGGCACCACTCGCACCACGTAGCGATCCGCTTTACGGATTCCGGTTCCGCTGACCACCACCACAGAGGAGGCCGTGTGGTACAGGCTGCGCAAAGCGTGCTGCAGCCGTTTCGCACAATCCGGGTGATCCAGTTCCGCCTCCACCACTATGGAGCCTGCCACTAGGTGGATTCCCCCCGCAAACCGCAGCAGCGCAGATGTTTCAGCGCGAAAATCAGCTCGAGACTCAACGCGGACCCCCACGAGTTCGTCTTTCGCGACTGCTGTCAGGGACATAGTGTAACTTCCTCCTGGTTGTGGAAAACCGGCACGGTTGAGAGCCGGTTAGTGAGTTCAATCACTATTCTAGCTAATGATTGTCGAGCTCTTCGATACTGGACAAATCTCCCCAGTTTCCGCTCATGGCATCCCTGAAGGCGGCCGCTAACCGCAGGAAATCGTGACGCGCGGTGCCGTCTCCGACCGAAATTTGACGCAACATGACCTGACAACCCAGGTCGTTAGCGGCATTTTGCAAGTCGTCAATATCCGTCACCGAAACGGGGTCGCCAATCACCACCGACAGTCGCAGCTCAGGAACTATCTGATGTAAAACCCGCAGATGATCGGGCAGAGTCAGGTCTTGTGTCTCTCCGCGTTGGCGGCTGAGGTTCAACACCAGGGCTTTCCGTGCCGGCGAGCGCACCAGTGCTTCCCTTAAATCTGCGATCAGCAGGTGCGGCATCACCGAGGTGTACCAGGAGCCCGGACCCAACACGACCCAATCCGCGCTTGCGACCGCCTGTAAGACTTGGGGCGTAACCGGAGCGTCGGGAGGATCCAAGCGGATTCCCCGCACCACCCCCGGTGCTTTCGCAATCTTGGATTGGCCGCGTATCGTTTGAATCCGGCCGTCAACTTCCAGGTCAGCTTCGATAGCCATGGGGACAGTGGACATCGGCAAAACCCGGCCTTGCGCATCCAACAGTCGGGTCATCCATTCCAGACCCGCGACCGGGTCATCCAGGATCTGCCACAAACCGGCCAGCAACAGGTTACCCAGGTTGTGTCCGTTCATTTCTCCGTTCGATTTAAACCGAAACTGCAGAATATCGCGCCAGGTCAGACCCCAATCGGACTCATCACACAACGCCGCCAGCGCCATGCGCAAGTCCCCCGGCGGCAGCAGGTCGAACTCTTGACGCAAACGCCCGCTGGAACCTCCGTCGTCGGCCACGGTGACGACCGCCGTGAGGTCCGTGGTGAGGTGGCGCAAAGCCGAAAGCGTGGCGTACAGTCCGTGTCCTCCACCAAAAGCCACCACTTTCGGGCCGGTCGCGCGCCCCGGCCACACGGAATCTTGGGGGGGCTCAAAATAATGTCCTTGCGAATCCATATCTGTAATACCCCCGAGTTATTCCTTACCAATATCACGATGTACGGTGCGTACCTGGAAACCTTTAGAGCGCAGCAGGTTGGACAGGCGTTCGGCCATCGCCACCGAACGATGCTGCCCTCCGGTACACCCCACGGCAATCGTCACAAATGGCTTTAACTCGTGCAGGTAGCCGTTCAGTACCGGCGCCAAAGTGTCAACGTAGTTCTGGGCAAACTCGCTGGCCCCGGGCTGGCTTAATACGTATTTCGCCACTGCCTCATCCCGTCCGGTCAGGTGTCGCAGTTCCGTCACCCAGTAAGGATTGGGGAAAAATCTCACATCGACCACGTGATCGGCATCCATGGGCAGGCCGTATTTGAACCCGAAACTCATCACCGTCACATTCAATCCATTGACGGCTTCCCCGCTCACGAGTTCGCGGATTCGCCGGGCCAGGTCGTGAACATTCATGTGGGTCGTGTCCACATAGATGTTGGCGCGGTCACGAATGGGACCGAGCAGCTCCCGTTCCGAGGCAATCCCGTCCATAATCCGCCCTTCGCCCTGCAAGGGATGGGGGCGGCGCACCTGCTCGTAGCGGCGCACCAGCACCGCGTCTGAACAATCGAGGAATAAAACTTGCAGGTCGACTTGGGCTTCCCGCAACGCATCCAGGGTGGACATGAATTCCGAAAAGAAACTGCGCGAACGCACGTCAACCACCACTGCCAGGCGGTGCACACCTTCGCCTCCGGGAGTCATCATCCGCGCCAAAGGACCGAGCATCCGGGGAGGCAGATTGTCCACCACATACCAGTTCAAATCCTCCAAGACCTGGGCAGTTTGGCTGCGTCCGGCCCCGCTCATGCCAGTGATAATCAGCATCTGGGCGCGTTCGCTGACGTCTCGCACGGATTGGGCATCCAGTTCAGGAATGCCCGACGGTACAGTTGGGGTGGGGTCTTCACTCATGTTTCCAGCTTATCGAGTTGATGGAGGGAAGTTCAGGCTTTGCGTAAGCCCAAATCTAAAGTCCTTCCGCCGCGTCCATCCACTGTGCCTCAAGTTGTTCGACCCGGCCGCGGGCGGTTTGCAGCTCTTTGGCCAATTCCGCCAGTTTTTCGTAGTCGGCGGGGTCCGTCTCAGACAGCTCCGATTCAATCTGGGCTGCCTGTGCGCTGGCCTTGTCAAGCTTACGTTCCACGGATTGCAGACGTTTTTGGGTTTCGTAATCGGCTTTGGAACTGGTTTTTCCGTTCTCAAGGTTCCCCCGCGGGGCTGACGGCTCGTCAGACTTGGGTCGGCTGGCTTGCCGCGCCTGTTCGGCCAGTTCCAGGTATTCGTCCACGCCTCCGGGAAGGTGGCGCAGACCGTGGTCGATGACGGCGTACTGGTTATCGGTAATCCGTTCGATAAGGTAGCGATCGTGGGAGACGACCAGCAACGTGCCCGGCCAGGCGTCCAACACGTCTTCCAAAGCAGTTAAAGTATCGGTATCAATATCGTTGGTGGGCTCGTCCAAAATCATCACATTCGGTTCTTCGAGCAGCAGCAACAAAATCTGCAGACGCCGTTTCTGTCCCCCGCTCAACGCCCCCACCTTGGCTTGCAGCTGGGAGGAGTTGAACCCCAAACGTTCCAGCATCTGGGCGGGGCTCAGTTCCTTGCCTTCCACCTCAAAAGAGCCTTTGAGCTTGCCCAACACCTGGTAGACACGGTAATCCGCAATCTCGCGCAGCGCCCGAAACTCTTGGTCCAAGATGCCAATCTGCACCGTCTTGCCTTCGCGGCGTCGCCCCCGAGTCGGGGTGAGGTCCCCCGCCAGCAAACCCAGCAGGGTCGACTTTCCGGCTCCGTTGGCGCCCAAGATTCCGGCGCGCTCCCCCGGCACCACTCGCCACGTGACATCACGTAAAACCGGAGGGGAATCCCCTTGTGCCCCATAAGAAAAATCCACATCCACCAGGTCCACAACGATTTTCCCGAGTCTTCCGGTAGCCAGCTTCACCAGCTGCACCGTGTCGCGCACCGGCGGAACATCCTCGATGAGCGCGTTGGCGGCGTCGATGCGAAACTTCGGTTTGGAAGTTCGCGCCGGGGCTCCGCGCCGCAGCCAAGCCAGTTCTTTGCGTAACAGATTTTGGCGTTTTTCGGCGGCGAGAGCGGCCTGCCGGTCACGTTCCACGCGAGCCAAAATATAGGCCGCGTATCCACCCTCAAACGGTTCCACCATGCCGTCGTGGACTTCCCAAGTATCACGCGACACCGCATCGAGGAACCATCGGTCGTGGGTGACCAGCAACAGGGCACCCTCCCGTGCGGACCAGCGGCGATTGAGGTGCTGCGCCAGCCACGCCACCCCTTCCATATCCAGGTGGTTCGTGGGCTCGTCCAGTCCGATGACGTCCCAATCGCCAATCAGGAGTTTCGCGAGGGCGAGGCGTCGGCGCTGTCCCCCGCTCAGTGCCTCGACCGGAGATTCCCAAGCGATGGCGGGCAATAACCCATCCAACACTTCTCGAATCCGCGGGTCGCTGAGGACTTCGTGGTGTTTGGAGCCTGCCAACAGCACTGTTTCCACCGTGTCACAGCCGCTCAGAGCGTCTTCCTGTCCCAGCAAAGCCACCCGCAGCCCGTTGCGCCGGGTGACGAGCCCGGAATGCGGCTGCTGGGTTCCGAACAGCACCCGCAGCAGCGTTGATTTGCCGTCTCCGTTGCGCCCGACAATCCCGATACGGTCCCCGGCGCTAACCCCGACCGTGACGTCGTCAAGCAGGAGCTTGTCTGGATACTCCACGTGCAGGTTTTGCCCGCCCAGAAGGTTACCCAAGACGCCTCACTCCAAAAACTGTCCGCAGCCCCCGGCGGACCGGGCAAACTGCGGAAAAATCCGGGAACTACCCTTGTGAAACCACAATATCGGCATCCGCCGAATCCGTATTGATAACCCCGGTAGAGGCGGCTCGGCGGTGGCGGCGTCGCGGTGCACCACTCTCCGCAGAAGCGTCTGTTACAGTGATTTCCAGGCGCGTTTGCGCCCCACCCAGAGCAGGTTTCTCGCTGGCCTTTTCCAAGGAGGGCTTGTCACTGGCCTTGTCCAGGGAAGGCTTTTCCTGCGGCGTGGTCAACAGTTTCGGTTCCCGAGTTTTGGACGAGCGCGATTGGCGCGGGGCGGGTGGCTCGTGTTCTTCGGAGGAGTGAGCGGCAGTAGCGATAGCCGCCATAGTTTGACGCACTTCCGGGTTCGTTTCCTTCACCGATTTGGCACGGGACCGACCCCGCTTCGAACTAGCCGAAGACGTGGATCCGCGCCGAGGTGCGGGATGGGACACCACGTCTTCTGGGGCTTGCCCGTTGTTCTCAACCGGCACATCGTGAACGATGAAGCCGCGTCCGTCACAGCATTCACACTGGGTCGAAAATGCCTCTACCAGCCCTTGACCGACCCGTTTGCGGGTCATCTGAATCAGGCCGAGGGAAGTCACTTCGGTGACCTGGTGACGAGTCCGGTCGCGTCCTAGGCATTCCACCAGGCGGCGCAACACCAGGTCACGGTTCGATTCAATCACCATGTCGACAAAATCGATGACGACAATGCCACCGATGTCGCGCAGCCGCAGCTGACGCACGATTTCCTCGGCGGCCTCCAAGTTGTTCTTGGTAACGGTTTCTTCCAGGGTGCCGCCCGCACCAATGTAGCGCCCTGTGTTCACGTCGATAACTGTCATGGCTTCGGTCCGGTCAATAATCAGGTAACCGCCGCTGGGCAGCCATACCTTGCGTTCAAAGCCTTTCGCGAGCTGTTCGTCAATGCGGTGGGCGGCAAAGATATCGTCCTCGCCTTCCCAATGCTTCAGGCGGTCCTTTAACTCCGGGGACAAATCGCGCACATATTTAGAAATGGTCTTCCACGCGGTATCGCCCTGAATAGTCAAGGAACGAAAGTCCTCATTAAAAATGTCGCGTACGACTCGCACTGCCAGTTCCGGTTCCCCATGCAGCAGCACCGGTCCGTTGCGGGTCTTGCGCTGTTTCGTCTCGATTTCTTGCCAGATCCGGGTGAGACGTTCCACATCGGCGCGCAGCTGCGCTTCCGTGGCTCCCTCCGCGGCGGTTCGAACGATAACTCCGTAACCGGCCGGGACCATCGTTTTCAGCAGGGCCTTGAGACGTTTGCGTTCCTCCTCGGGCAACTTGCGCGAGATTCCGGTCATCGCGCCGCTGGGCACCAACACCAAGTGACGACCGGCCAGAGTAATCTGAGACGTCAAACGGGCACCCTTATGACCAATCGGATCCTTTGTGACCTGCACCAAAACCAGGTCACCGGGGTTGAGCGCATCCTCGATACGCCCGGTTTTAGCATTCAAACCGGCAGCGTCCCAGTTCACTTCCCCGGCATAGAGCACGGCGTTGCGTCCCTTACCGATATCGACGAAAGCCGCCTCCATCGAGGACAGGACGTTTTGTACCTTGCCCAAGTAAACGTTGCCCACGGCAGTTTCTTGGGTGTGTCGTGAAACGTAATGCTCGACCAGCAACCCGTCCTCGAGAACGGCAATCTGGTTCAAACCGTCGCGTTCGCGCACGACCATCTCGCGCTTCACGTTTTCTCGACGCGCCAGGAACTCCGCTTCAGTAATCGGGGTCCGTTTGCGACTTTCCTTACGCCCGGCCTTGCGGCGAATCCGTTTCGCTTCCAACCGGGTAGAACCGTCAAGAGCCTTGACTTCCTCGCCCTCCCCACCATCAGAACGGGTCCGGCGCCGCCGCCGGCGGGTTGTGCTGTTTTCGCTCTCCGGGGTCGTGTCTTTCTCAGCGGTGGGGGTATTCCCGCTCTCAGGTGCGTTGTGCGCCGGGGTTTTCTTACGGCTGGAGGTTTTCGAACCGGACCGAGAGCTCGACGCAGACTCGCCCTTAGAGGTCGAGGACTTTCTCCGGCTACGATTTTCCGGTTCGGCGGTGGCACTCTGATTTGAACGAGTATTGCGGGCCGGTTTTTCTTCGGCTGGCGCCGCCGGAGTAAAGCTGGACAGGTCCGGAGCCTGGAACAGCAGGCTAGCGGCCGGCAGAGACACCCCCGCGTTGGGCGCACTAGCGGCAGACGACGCTTCTGAAGCCGAGAAAGTCGGACCGGAGTCCTTTACCTTCCTTGAGGAAGCTTTGACTTTTTGAAAAGCCTCGTCTTTCGTATCTTTGGCGGCCGAGGCCCGAGTACGCGTGCGCGCCGCACCGGAATTACGCGAAATTTTTCTAGTAACCGCAGTTTTTTCGGATTCTGTTGTCTTATTCACTTTAAAGCTCCTGCAAGAGACCGGTCAGCAACCAACCGATCTATTTAGTTGTCAGTCATCACCAAACGGTGGAAAGTCTAAGAGAGATAAGGGATAGACCGGGCTAATGAAACCGTGAGACTGGGCTCACAAAAGGTTCCGAGTTGCCGACTTGGGCTGCTCAAGACACTCCTATCTCTGGAGAACATCCTATCGCACAGCCGGATTTTTTGCCCAGAAAAACCTCCGATGGGGTGCGAAATGTACAAGTTGGTAAAATTTTAGGGTAGATTTAGGAAGTGGCTCAGGTTCGCTTGGCGATTACGCTATGTGACCACGAAGTAAATCTGGTCCTAAATGCAATTTCTATAAATCTACGGAAAGGCGGAAAAGGTGACCGTCGTCTCAATGGGGCTTGAAGGCCTCGATTTGGCGCGGTGGCAGTTCGGTATCACAACCGTCTACCACTTTATCCTGGTTCCGTTCACCATTGGCATGTCCTTGCTGGTAGCACTGATGGAAACATTGTGGTACCGCACCGGCAAGGAATACTGGCTAAAGGCGACACGGTTCTTTGGAAGGCTGTTTATTGTTAACTTTGCCTTGGGCGTTGCAACCGGTATCGTGCAGGAATTCCAATTCGGCATGGGCTGGTCCGAGTACTCCCGCTTCGTCGGTGATATCTTCGGCGCTCCTCTGGCTTTTGAGGCTCTGCTCTCATTCTTTATGGAGTCCACGTTCCTTGGGGTGTGGATCTTCGGTTGGGGCAAGATCTCCAAGAAAGCTCACGTTGTCGTGTCTTGGCTGGTAATGGTCGGCGTCAACACTTCTATGTTGTGGATTATCGGCGCTAACTCCTGGATGCAGCGCCCGGTTGGGGCAGTCTTTGACCCGGCTACCGGTCGTGCAACCTTGAACGGTGCCGCCGCATTCTTCCAAGTTGTCGGTAACTCCACCATGTGGCTCGCGGTGTTCCACGTGGTAACTTCTTCTATCTTGCTGGCCTCCACCATCGTGGCTGGCATTTCTTTGTGGTGGATGGTTCGCGCCGCCAATGCTGGCGGTATCGGCGACACCGAAGCTCGCGAAGTCTGGCGTCCGATTGCCCGCTGGGGCATGACCATTATGCTGGTCTCCGGCGTTTTGACCATTGCTTCGGGCCACTTGCAGGGCCAGCACCTGGTTTACTACCAGCCGGCCAAGATGGCAGCCGCTGAGGGTCTGTGCGCTGGCGAATCCGGTGCCCTAGCTCTGGTAGCTTTCTCTGACTGCCCGCAGGACATCCAAAAGAACGACGACGGTACTTGGCCGTTGACCGAAGTCGGTATCGGCAAGATTCCGGGTCTGCTCGGTTTCGTCGCGCACAACTCGTTCTCCCGTTCTATCGCCGGTATGGCTGACTCCTCCGAGCGCACTCAGACCATGCTAGAGAACGCCGCGGACAAGTACGGCGACAAGGCTCCGAACATCGACACCGCTAACACTTCTGGGATTAAGGGCGAAACCGGCGTTTACAGCTGGGCTCCTTATTCACCGTCCGTCTTGCTGGTGTTCTGGTCCTTCCGTTTGATGATGGGCCTGGGTCTGTTCTGTGCAGCCTTGGCTCTGGTCGGTCTGTACCAGACCCGAGGCGGCAAGGTTTCCACGTCTAAGGGTCTGAAGCGTCTCGCTCTGATTACGCTGCCGATGCCTTACCTGTCGGCATCCTTCGGCTGGATTATGACTGAGTTTGGTCGTCAACCGTTCATCGTGTACCCGAACCAGGATGCTTTCGGTTCTGACCTCGCGGTTAAGACCGACGCCGCCGGCGTGTTCATGCTGACTGGCGACGGCTTGTCTGGCGTAGTCAATCCGCTTGAGTTCTTGATTTCGTTGATTCTGTTCACCTTGGTTTACTTGGTGCTCGGTATCATCTGGTTCAAGCTCATGGTCCGTTACTCCAAAGAGGGCATCAACACCCCGGCCTCCGATGGTGGCCCGAACGCTGCCTCTCAAGAGTTGTCGTTCGCTTACTAAGGAGGAAATCAGACAATGACTTTTCTGCAAATCCTTTGGTTTATCCTCGTAGCGGTCCTGTGGGCTGGCTATCTTGTCCTGGAAGGCTACGGCTTGGGTACCGGTATGTTGCTGCGTATCATCGGTAAGACCGATGACGAGCGCGGTCAGATGGTTCGCGCCATCGGCCCGCACTGGGACGGCAACGAAGTGTGGCTGCTCACCGCTGGTGGCGCGACCTTCGCTTCTTCTCCCGAGTGGTACGCCGTGATGTTCTCCGGTATGTACATCGCTTTGTTCTTGGTCCTGCTGTGCTTGATTGGCCGTATCGCGGCTATCGAATGGCGCAACAAGGTGGACACGCTGAAGTGGCGCGGCACCTGGGACACCATCCAAACCATCACGGCTTGGCTGGTTCCGATTCTGCTGGGTGTAGCCTTCGGCAACCTGGTGGCCGGCATGAAGATTATCGTGGCCGATCCCAAGACTCCGTTCACCGAAGTTGGTCCTGAAAACGTTGACATTGCTAACGCTGGTATGTCTCAGATTCACTCCTTCATCGGTCTGGGCGAATTCCCCTTCAGCCAGCTGGTGAGCTTGCTGATTGGCGGTTCCGGCTTCGCGATTCTCGGCGGTCTGGTGATTGCCTCCCTGTCCTTGGTCCAAGGCGCCAACTTCTTGGCTCTTAAGACCGATGGAGCTGTGCAGGAACGCGCAGTCGCGATTGCCCCGAAGTTGGGTCTCATTTCGACCATCCTGACCGCAGTCTTTGCGGTGTGGGGCACCTTCGTCTTCAAGGGCGCTGGTTTCCTCTTCGCGCTGATCTTCCTGGTTATCGCGGCACTCTGCCTCATCGTCAGCCTGCTCTTCGCGTTCAAGGGTGCTTCGGCAAAGGCTTTCACTTTCAATTCCATCGCCATTGCTATGGCTGTGGCTTGGGTGTTTGCCATGCTCTTCCCCAACGTGATGAAGTCCTCGATTGATCCGGCTTACTCGCTGACTATCGCTCAGTCCTCGGCTTCCGCCGGAACCCAGATTGTGATGACCGTAGCGGCCATCATCCTGGTTCCGATCGTATTGGGTTACACCATCTGGTCTGTCTACATGTTCCGCGCTCGTATCAGCGTGGCTCCTGCAGGCGGCTTGGAGCCCGATAAGATTCGCGAAGGCGCGAACTTCCTGGTTGGCTAAATAAAGCGACGACGGTCTGAAACCGTTACGGGCGGGTCACTACGGTGGCCCGCCCGCACCAGTTTAACCGGGGTTTCGCCCCTCCCGCGTTGTGGAGATTTTCCCTGAAATGTGGAAAGCTGAGGGGGTGAAACCCATGGACCCCCGACTGCTGAAATACGCTAAAACTGCACGCGGATACATCATCTTCATCACTGTTTTTGGTTTTTTCTCGGCAGTTTTCATCATCGCTCAAGATTGGCTCATCTCGAAGGCCGCGACCCCGGTCATCATGGAACACCGGCCTTTGTCTTTCATCCTTCCCACCCTCGGCGTGTTGGTTTTGGTCCTGTTGGGTAGGGGCTTGTCCCTGCTGATTAGGCAGTGGTTTGCACACCGGGCAGCAACGGGCGCCATCAAAGAAATCCGGGAAAAAGTCCTGGCCCACGCCACCAAACTCGGTCCTCGCTGGCAAACCCAGCACGGTCAAGACACCGTGACCACGGTCGTGCGCGCCTTGAAAGACCTCGACGCTTACTTCGTTTTTTTCCTGCCCCAACTTTTGCTCTCGGTGACAGTCACTCCCCTAACCCTGTTGGTGATTGTTTATCTGGACTGGATAAGCGCCATCTTCGTGCTGGCCACCATTCCACTCATCCCTCTGTTCATGATTCTCATCGGGATTTTGACCCAGGAATACTCCGACAAACGCCTAGCTTCCATGAAACGCATGGGCGGTCAACTGGTGGACCTCCTGGCCGGCCTAGCAACCCTGAAATCCTTGGGACGCGAGCAAGACCCCGCCAAGCAGGTGAAACGAGTCGGCTACGAATACTCCCGTTCCACCATGCAAACGTTGCGCGTCGCGTTCATGAGCGGCGGCGCCCTGGAATTCCTGACCACCCTGTGCGTGGCTCTGGTTGCGGTAGAAGTCGGGATTCGCCTGCTGAATAACCAACTCGACCTGTTCACCGGGCTGCTGGTCATTATGCTGACCCCTGAGGTCTTTAGCCCGCTGCGCGAAGTCGGCAAACAATTCCACGCTTCCTCCGACGGGGTCACCGCCGCGGAAGCCGCCTTTGCCATCCTTGAGGAACCGCTGCCGAAAACCGGGCACCTCGCGGCTCCTGATTTGACCAAAGCCACCATCCAGCTGCATGACCTAGGCGTGAAAGCTCGTGGTATGTGGGCTCCCGCCAGCCTCACGGCCAGCCTCGAACCGGGAAAAATTTACGCCCTGACCGGCGCCAGCGGTTCCGGGAAAACGACCACCGCTATGAGCCTTCTGGGGCTGCAAACTGTGGATCAGGGCGAGCTGACGGTGAGCGGACCCGCGGGAGACGTACCGCTGCACGACATCGACCCGGCATCGTGGTGGGAACAATGTGCCTGGGTTCCCCAAAACCCGGCTATTCTGCCCGGAACAGTCCTGGAAAACCTGGGCGAGTCCGGGGACACCCCCAGCCCCGCCCTGGTGGAAGCCAGCCGTATCACCCACTTCGATACGGTGGTGCAGGGGCTGTCAGAAGGCTGGCTGACCCAGCTTGGCGCTGGCGGCTTGGGTTTGTCAGTCGGTCAGCGGCAACGCTTGGCACTGACCCGCACCCTGACCCAAAAAGCGCAGCTCATCGTGTTGGACGAGCCGACCGCGCACCTGGATGCGAATCTGGAAACCCAGGTCATAGACGGGATAAAAGCCCTGAAAGCCCAAGGGAAAACGGTGGTCGTCATTGCCCACCGCCAAGCGGTGCTGAATGTCGCCGACGTGTCTATACCGGTCGAAACCAGGATTTTTACCGCAGCCGAAGCGGAACAGGAAGCCAAGGCGGCAGCCGACGCGAAACCGAAACCGCGGGAACGCAAACGCAAACCGGATGGGCGTGAGGATTTGCCCCCGCTCATTTTGAATCTTGATTTTGCTGATAACGAGGTGCGTGCATGAGCAGCGACAAGTCAACTTTCCCCACTGAAGTCATGGAATCCGCTGCCGAGTTCTCTGGTCCAGCCATGAAAAACACGGCGTTTATTTCACGCGAAGAGCTGCGCAACCTGCGACTGACCTATCGCATGATGCGCCTGAATCGCGCCAATATGGCTCTGGCTATCCTCCTGGGTGTCTCGACGTTGGCCTGCGCCATCGGGCTGTCGGTGGTGGCAGCCTGGCTAATTGCTCGTGCCGCTCAGATCGACGCCCTGTGGATGGACTTGGCAGTCGCGGCCGTAGCCGTGCGTTTCTTCGGGATTGGCCGGGCTTTGTTCCGCTATCTGGAGCGGCTGGCTTCTCACAAGGTCGCCCTGTTGGGGGTTGCCGATTTGCGGCACACGGTTTACCGGATTCTGGCAGGTCGTCCGGCCAAGAACATCGCGGCCTTGCGGCGCGGGGAAATCCTGGCCCGCACGGGCGGCGACGTTGATTCGGTCGGAGACTTTGTGGTGAAGTCCGTCCTGCCCGGAATGGTTACGGCTATCACCGCCATCGCCACCGTTATTTTGTTCTGGTTCCTGGCTCCCCTGGCGGCACTCACGCTGCTGATTTGCCTGCTGATGGCGGGAGTGGTAGGGCCTTTGCTGACGATTCGGTCGGCTCGTATTGCTGAGTTGGCTTCTCAGCAAGCTCAGATTGAGCTGACCGCGAGCGCCCAAAACCTGATGATGAACGCCAGCGAGCTGGCGGTTTCCGGACGTCTGCAGGCCGCGCAAGACCACCTGAACCAGGTCGAACAAGTCATTCAACGCCTGAAAGACAAGGCCGCCCGCCCTTCTGCCATCGCCGCTTTTTTTGACAATATTTCGATGGGGGCGGCCGTCCTGTGCGGTTTCCTGATTGGTACTCCCCTGGTCGTCAGCGGCCAGCTGTGGGACGTGAACCTGGCGATTTTGGTGCTGGCTCCCCTGGCAGCTTTTGAAGGAACCTCCCAACTGGCTGCCGCCGCAGTACAGCTGGTGTCCTCCGGTGCCGCCGCGACTCGTCTGGTGGATTTGATGGGTGGAGCTGACTATGTCGAAGCTGCCCTGAAGCAGATTTACGCAGCGGACGCCGCCCCTACCAGCGATGCCGTCCCGGAGGTGGCGGTCAACGTGGAGGGGCAGCGCGCGGAAATCTCGCCCGTCACCGAAGTTGAGGCTCACCTGGTGGCCAAAGACCTGGAGATTGGGTGGCCCGGAGGGCCGATTATTGCCAGCGGGATTGACCTGGAGCTGCGTCCCGGCAAGGCTTTGGCGATTGTCGGGCGCTCTGGAATCGGCAAATCCACGCTGCTTTATACCTTGGCAGGTTTGATTCCGCCGCGCGGCGGCAGCCTGACGCTGGGGGGAATCGACATCAGCACACTGCCGCGCCCCACCGTGAGCGAAAAAATCGTGATGACCGCGGAAGATGCCCATATTTTCGCCACTACCGCCCTAGAGAACATTCGGGTAGCGCGAGCCAACGTGGGCACCGTGGAGGCAGAAAAGCTGCTGCAAGAGGCAGGGATGGGGCCGTGGCTTAAGGCCGCTCCGGACGGTCTGGACACTGTGCTTGGCATGGACGGAGCCGCGCTGAGCGGCGGAGAACGCCGACGTATCCTGTTAGCGCGAGCTTTGGCGACCCCGGCGCAGCTCCTCGCCCTGGACGAACCCGGAGAGCACCTGGACGGGACTCTAGCCGACCAGCTGGTGTCGGACCTACTGGCGACCGGCAAGAGCGGGGAACGCGGTGTGCTGTTGGTTACCCACCGGCTCAGCGCCTTGGACAAAGCCGATGAAGTCATCGTTCTTGGTAATCTGGATAGCGAAGACGAGGACGGTGTGACCCGTATCACCGCTCGCGGAACGCACGCTAGTTTGGTAGAAACCAACCCCACTTACCGTTGGAACCTAGAACAGGAGAAGAGCTACGTCTGAGCTAAGAAGCCTCAAGGTTAATAAATATTTGGGGGAAAGCCACGCAGTTTTGCGTGAAAAAATTTATGCGCTGAACTTGGAGCTCGAAACTTTGCAGCGGTGGAACCGCATGAGCCAAAGCATTACCACGGCGCTGCTGGAAGACACCGATGAAGAGGAAGCGCTGTCCCTCATCGCCTCTTCTGTGCGCCGGGTGGCGGAAGCCGATACGACCTTGATTGTGCTGCCCAGCTTGGGCGGAAAATACATTTGTGAAATTGCTGACGGCGAAGCTGCCGCACAGATGATTGGGATGGAATTTCCTCCCGAGGGACGCGCCCAGGCGGTCATTCGCAACAATGTCGGCATCATCGTGGAGTCTATGGAACGCGCCAACTTACTGCGGATTCCCGAACTGTCCATTTTTGGTCCGGCTCTCTATGCCCCGATGAGCGAGCGCGGAGCCGCCAGCGGGGTCATTATCCTGTTTCGTAACCCCGGCAGCCCCGAATTTACCGTACCGGATTTGCGAGCCGCCGAGAATTTTGCGGCACAAGCTACTTTGGCGCTGCGCTTGTCCGGCGTGCGGCAGTCCGAGGACCGCGCGGAGCTGCTGGAAGAACGCCAGCGCATTGCACGTGACCTGCATGACCTGGCGATACAGCAGCTCTTCGCGACCTCCCTGCACCTCGAAGCCTTAAAAGAAGACCTCAGCGATCAGGAACTTACAGCTCAGACGATTCGCACCACCCTGGATGAGGCGTTGCGTTCAGTGGGCGACTCGGTGGGGGAAATTCGCCGGATCGTCAGCGAACTGAAAGATCAAGACAGCGCAGAACCGGAGCTGTTGGGCGGATTGCGGATGGAGGCCTCGCTGTCTCGGCGTTCCCTCGGATTCGCGCCTTCGCTCATTGTGCGCGTAGACGATGAAGTTTGCACCCTGGACAATATGGAACGAATGGAGGAACGGCTGCGCCGGAGGCTACCGGAAACCCTCATCTCGGATGTGTTGGCAGTCGTGCGTGAAGGCCTGACGAACGTGGCTCGCCACGCCCACGCCACCGAGGTGCGTCTGGAAGTCGATATTTGGTTCAATCCTGAGTTGATACCACCCCGATGCGCCCTCACCGACGCGAGCGTACCCACGCCAACCCAGCCCAACGGACTGCTGCGAGTGGAGATTCAGGATGACGGTTGCGGACTCAATTCCAAGATTGACCACCGTTCGGGCTTAGCCAATATGACCGCGCGCGCCACGATTCACCTGGGGATGATGCGCATCGGTAAACGCCCCGACGGCACCAGCGGAACCCTTTTGACGTGGTGTATTCCGCTTAGTTAATTTCGGAATTGAGACGCTATCTGCCTGCCGGGCTCACAGTTCCGGACGCGGAGAATGCTTGCGCCACTCGGCAGAACGCTGCGATGCGACCCACGCCGCCACTTGGGTGCGCCGCTGCAGACCCATCTTCGACAGCAGTGCCGTAATGTGGTTTTTCACGGTCTTTTCGGCCACGCCCAGGGCATCCCCAATTTCCCGGTTAGATAGGCCATCGCCAATTAATCCCAGGATTTTCTTTTCAGTGGGGGTCAGGTGTTCGGTAGGGTCGCTGCGGTTTGCGCTGGTGCGGGTGACGGTACGCTCATCGAGCAGGGTCCTCCCCGCCGCCACGGCCTTGATGACGTTCGTAATTTCCACGCCAGCGACGGTTTTCAACAGATAAGCGGCCGCCCCCACTTCCAGGGATTCCGCCAGCGCCTCATCATCGTCAAAGGAGGTCAGCACCACCATGCGGGCGTTTGGCGTCATTACTCGCAGCTGACGAATCAAATCGATGCCGGTGCCGTCGGGTAGCTGCAAGTCCACCAAGACCACGTTCGGGTTGGCCAACTCGGCCCTCGACAGGGCTTCAGCAACCGAACCGGCTTCGGCGACGACTCGCAAGTCCGCTGCTCTATCGACAAGCTCGGCGATTCCACGGCGAACAATCTCGTGGTCGTCAACAATCATGACGCGAATCTCCGACTGCTCAGTCATCTTTGGTCCTTCCTAACGTTTTCGCTGGCAGCGTGGGCAAAACACGCTGGAGCGACCGTCAATAATCATCTTATCGAGCCGGGTCCCGCAGCGGCGACAACTTTGGCCGCCCCGACCGTAAACCTGCAATTCTTTTGCAAATTCGCCAGGATTACCCCAAGAATTCACGTACAAGCGGTCAAACGAGGTACCGCCGAAGTCCAAAGCCTGCTCCATCACCGCCGCCACGGCACTCAGCAACTCCCGCAGTTTCATGTCACTGAGCGACCGGCCGGGGGTAGCGGGATGTATTCGGGCAGTAAACAGGCCTTCATCTGCATAAATATTGCCGATACCGGAGACAATGCTCTGGTCTAATAGCTTGGTTTTTATCGCTCTGGCGCTACAGCTGGTTTTTTCCACGAATTTCGTCGTGTCGCGGCATGAATCCAGCACATCGCGCGCAATATGTTCCACGCCCTGTGGCAGCAGCGGCTCCGGTGCCCCCGTCCCCCCGGGCGCACCGTCCGCTGTGGGCCGCAGCGGTCTGAGTTCAACGTGTCCAAAGGTGCGTTGGTCGCAAAACACCAGGTCTTTCCCGTTGTCGAGGGCGAAACGGAGGCGCTCATGTGCGAAGGTACGAGCCTCCCCGAGGCCTTGCTGAGCTGGTGATGGCACGGCTGAACCGGCGCTGAGCAGAGCCGCATCCCCGGATTCGACCCGCAGCTGGCCCGACATGCCCAGGTGCATCACGAGGGCAAACGAGCCTTCTGCACTTGTGACATACCCCGCTATGGGAAACCACAAAAACTTTCCGCGCCGGACTGCTGCGCCCAGACGCATCCCCTCCAGTCCCGCACGCAACCCGGCGATTCCCCCCTGTTGATTGCGCAAAGTCCGCTCATGGGTCGGGTCGCTGATGCTCAGGACCCGCGATCCCACCACGGTTTGTTCCAGATTCCGGCGAATCGTCTCCACTTCGGGAAGCTCAGGCATCAGCCACCTGATCCCCAAAACGATCCTGCAGCGCCTCGAAAGCGGCCTCGGCAGCGCTGTGTTCGGCGGATTTCTTGGAAGTGCCCTGGCCTTCGCCCAGAACCTCACCATCCAAGCGAATTTCGGCTCTGAACACGCGGGCATGATCCGGCCCACTGCCCTGCACCACATATTCCGGTTCACCCAAGGAGTTGGCGGCCGCAAACTCGCTGAGATGGGTCTTCCAGTCCATGCCGACCGCCCGGCGCGGCGCGTTGCGCAAGTGTCGCCTCAGGTGACGCTCTATGGTGACCCGTGTCGATTCCAAGCCTGACGTGAGGTAGGACGCACCAATCAGAGCCTCTAACGTGTCGGACAGAATGGAGTCCTTTTCTCGGCCTCCCTGACGGTCCTCGCCGATTCCCAGCAGGATGTAGTCGCCCAGGTGCAGCCGCCGCGCGACTTCCGCCAGCGGAGTTTGGCTGACGGTGGCGGCGCGCATCGGAGCCAACTCGCCCTCGGGAACATCGGGGAAGTTACGGAACAGGTACTCGGTGACCACGATTTGTAACACCGCGTCCCCCAGGAATTCCAGCCTTTCATTCGTGCCAGTCGAGCCGGTCTTCCCGTGTTCGTGGGCAAAAGACCGGTGCGTCATCGCGACTACCAACAGTTCCTTATCGACCGGTTGTCCCCAGTCCGCAAGTAAACGTTCCAAGGTAGCTTTGGGCTGACCCGGTTCGCCGATGTCGTCTGTGTTTTGTGGGGATTGGTTCACGAGGCTTCGTTCCCTCCGGCTTCCTGGGCCCGCAGCTCATTAGCTAAATCCCCCAACACGGCCCAGCGCGGGTCCAAGACTTCGTGATGATGATCGGAGGGCAAATCCTCAAGCTTTTCCCCGCAATCAGGGCACAATCCCTGGCAGTCGGGCCGGCACAGCGGCAAAGTCTCCATGCCTAGCACCAGGGCGTCTCGCAGCACCGGCTCGAGGTCGACCTCGTCCTCACCACTCACCTCGAGGATGACCTCCCATTCTTCGTCCCCCTCCTGGCGGGCCGCTTCGCGCGCACCGGGATAGAAAAACATCTGGGTTTCGTTGACTTCTACCGTCCCTGGAACCGGGTCTAAACAGCGCGAACACTGGGCATCGGTCGGTACCGTGCCCCGCAGGGTGACCAAAATCCCCTCGTGCAAGGACTGCAAACTGACCTCGAAACGGCCTTCGGACTCCCGCGGAGTTACGACCCCGTTTGTCCAGGTGTCGGGCAACGGCAACAGGTAATCGTGCAGTTCGAGTGTCTTTCCGGGATTACCCGGCAGGGAGGTTAAGCCGATGAGATAGTCAGATCCAGCCTCCCGGTTGTCTGACCGACCAGATTTCTTTCCGGCACCATGCGCTTTGGCATTGCTAGTCATGTTTGGCCTCCGGGTTTTCCGACTCCGGCTGAGGCAAATCGTCGGGGTTAAACCGGGCACGTTCGCTCAAGACTCGCCGCCCTGCCGCAGACTGTTCCTTTAGCTTGTCCAGGGTTTCTTCCAGCTCTGTAAGCTTTTCCTCGCAATAGCGGTCGGCGCCCGCAGCCAGGTCGGTCGCCTGACGGGTCGCGGTTTCAATAATCATCTCGGCACGTTCCTTGGCCATGACGACGATGCGTTCGTGGTTGACCAGTTCGTCAGCCCGGGCATGGGCGTCGGCTTGGATACGTTCAGAAGTGGAGTTGGCCTGCGCCAAGGCTGTCTCAGCCTCCTCTTGGGCGCGGGCAATGACCGCATTGGCTCCGGCCACAATCTGGTTCGCGATGCGGATATCAGTCGGCATCGCCTCGCGCGCCGACTCCAGCAGGGAAAGGGCCTGGGCTTTATTGACCAGCACGGACGAGCTCATCGGCAGGGAACGAGCCTGGGAGATTAACGCTTCCATCTGGGCTAATACATCTATCAGCTCGGAGCCTTTGTAATCCTGAGCGTTCAGCGCAGCCACCATTTGCTCTGAAGTTAGGGCTTCGGGTTCCACAAACTCCGTTTCGCCGGTGTCGCCCAGCGCTGTCGAGTCCGAATTCGAACCGTGGGTCTCAGAGTTGGCCTGCCCGGCAGCGGGTTCGTCTGAGCTGTCCTCAGCAGTGGTAGGCAAATCCGCCGATTCCATTATTTGGTCGTCCCTGTTTTCCTCGCTCATTTTTCTCCCTAGCTGTTGTACTTGTCGAAACGGGCTGCTATGACATTATTATCCCGATTTGGCGGGCTGACTTGGTACGCCTCATACAGAGCCTGCGCGGTGTCGGCACAGACCATCGAATAGACATCGGCTCCGTAACTGGCGACTTCCTTAACCATAGAACTTGAGACGTGAATCAACGCCGGTTTGCAACCCACATACACGGTCGGCGGGGCTCCGATTTGGCGATTCATCTGACTCATCGGATTTTCGTAATCAAAGTCCTGGGAAGTACGCAGCCCTTTCGCGATGACGTCAATATGGTGTTCTTTACAGAAATCAGCTAACAATCCATCCACAATTTCCACGTTGACGCGGGTATCGAGTTTTGCTTCCCGGATGGTGGTCTGGGCCAGTTCAATACGTTTCGGTAGCGAAAGCAGCGGGGTTTTCTTTGAATTCTTGGCAATTCCAATCACCACGACGTCGGCAAAAGTCAAGCATTGGCGCACCATATCGAGGTGCCCATAGGTGAATGGGTCAAAAGTTCCGGGGCAAAGCGCTTGAGTCACGTATCCAGATTACCGGCAATTCGGCTAGGCTGTCGTCTGTGACACGAATTGTTGCTGGCGAAAAAGGGGGCTTGCGCCTGAATGTGCCGAAGTCGGGGACCCGTCCCACTTCGGAGCGGGTGCGCGAAGCGATGTTCTCTCACCTGCTTTGTTCGGGGTTCCCACAAGGCGCCACGGTTTTGGATTTGTTTGCCGGCTCAGGAGCCCTCGGTTTGGAGGCGCTGTCCCGCGGCGGAGTGAGCGCGGTGTTTGTAGATGCCGCCGGATCGGCAGCAAAAGTGTTGCGTGCGAACATAGATGCCCTGCATTACCGGGACCGCGCCCGTGTCCTGGTGAAAGATGCCGCCAAGTTTGTTTCCGAACTGAAACCCGCGGATTGCTTTGACCTGATTTTCTTAGATCCCCCCTATGCTTTGGCGCCTTATGTACTTTCAGAGATTCTGGCAGGTCTGACCGCACACCTCAGCCCGGAGGGCGTCATGGTCCTGGAGACGTCGAAAAAGTTTCCCGCTCCGGAGATTCCCTCGGGGCTACAAGCCTACGCCGCCAAGAGCTACGGCGATACCCTGGTCACTTATTTGCAGCAGGCTCAGGGCTGAGGTTGAGTTGGGAGGCATGCTGCGCGATGACGGCGCCAAGGGCTGGCAGAACCAGATAGATAGCTTCTTTTACAATCATTACCCCAGAATCGTTGATGGGTACCGCCACCGCCATGCCCAGCAAAATACCTAAAGCCACCGCGCGCAGGGCAGGCAGGTCGGTGAGCTGATCCCAGGAGGACACCCACCGCGGCCAGGACACCTGGCGACGTTTCACAATCACCAAAGCCGCCACTAGTGCCGCCACTACCAGCACCAAAAGTATGACGACCCCAAGGTTGTTCACAAAGGAACGCAGCACGTCACGGACTTTCCCGGCAATCAAATCCTGGCTTTCGCTGCTGCCCAGATTGGACCAAAAGTTCCCGATATGACTGTCTGAACCGCGGGAGAACCAGCCGATAGTCCCCATCACCGCCAGTGTGAGCACTACCCAAGCACCGGCGTGCCACCAGCGCGGGCGCACTCCTGACGCCATTAGGGCGACAATGCCGAAAGCCAAAATAATTCCCGGAGGCCCTCCAAAATCCGCCCCCCAACGGGGCAAAGCATCGATTAAGAGAACAGCGGCACCGAGCCCTGCGGTAATCCATCCGGCCCGACGCTGGCCCCAAAACCGTTGCAGGACCGGCAGTAACGCCAGCAGAGCCCCGGCAATGAGGATGATGTAGGTGCGGTTAGAGATGCCGTAGTAACGCCGCGAACTGAGCACCAGGGAACCCATAAATCCGTTGCGCTGATGAGCTGAACCCAAAACGATGTCCAGCGCCAAAATAAAGAATGAAATCCCCGCTAGGATAGCCACCGCGTGAGAGCTGCGCCACAGGGAAGCCACCAAAACCGCTGCAATTACCGCGGTCAGGGCTAGAGCGACCCCGATTGCTCCGACCTCCGAGTCAACAAAAGGCAAATTCCACCACGGAATCCAGTTCAGAATCAGCGCCGCGGGCAGCATCGCGAAGGCGATGAGGCCCAGGAGTCGTACCACCCACCAACTGCTGGCCAACCTCCGCGAGCCTCGTGACCCGAAAGCCCAGATTAGCAGCGCCCCGATAGCTAGGTAAGAAAACAGGTGAAAGACCTGATACCACGGCGAGTTGGCACGCAGGGCGGAGCTAGCGTGACGTTGCTGCTCAGTAATCACGGAACAGGCCTCGGCGACGCTGGCGACCGGGGTAACGCTCAGTTCCGGAAGGGTGATATCCGCCGGGAGTACGAGTTTCGGATCCAGGTAGGTGCGTGCATTAAGAACTAAACCACGCACGTCGGCAATGGTGGCTAAACCGGCGGCGCGAGTCGTGGAAGTGTAGAGCACGCCCGTGGTGCCAGCAGTTTCATCCCCGGAAGCTGCGGCTGGTTTCCCACCCGTCAGCGCTAACCCCGGAGTTTGGGCCGCTAACAGCTGCAGGGACCTGGCCCCTTCAAAATCACCCAACGAAGCGATAATCACCGGCCGAGGGTGCGCCGCCCCCTGGTTCGCGCTCAAAATTGCGGACAGTTGCTGTAGGGACAAGGTCTTTGCCGTGTCGTAGGTGTTCTGGTTCAGCACGGCGGTGTCAACCGTATCCAAATCCACCACAACATCGCTAGGGGCGGCGGCGAGAAGGTCTTGCCACGCAGATTCGAGAACCACCCGGTTCTTCAGGGTCTTGCCTAACGGTGAGGCAGGCTGTTGCGCTTTTGCGTCAAGGGCGGCTCTGGCGCCAGCACCGGTTCGCTCGTTATAGAGGGAATCAAGTGCGGAAGGGTTAATCCGCGCCATTTCAGAGATAACCGGCAGTGGCTGCCAATGGGCGACCTGACCGCGCCGATTCGCCAACGGTATTCCCGCATTCCGTCCTACCGCCCACGCGTCCGGGGCGAAAACCCCGTGAGCGGGCCAGGTAATGTTTTCGGTACGACCCTTGAACTGGGCGTAGCTGACGGCTGAGGCTTTGGACAAGGGCGCGGCAGCGGGGTCAACCTGAACCGGAGTTTTCGCGGTCGTACCGTTACTCTTCACCAGCTTCATCCCCAAGCACGGTGCCCCCACGGTTTTAGCCAGTCGGCGCCCCTCTTCGTCAGCAACGTCTCCGCGGGCACGCAGCTGCATCCACCCCTCGGTGGGGCAGGTATAAATCCGAAACGACCGCGTACTCAGCGCCGAAAATGTAAACGGAACCAGCATTTCCCCCAGCTGATTGCCCTGCAAATCGAGGTCGCTGGGCTTCAGGCCGCTCATCCCCAAGAACAACACGCCGGGAGCATCGGGGGAAGGCGCCGCGGTCTTCGCATCCTGCGTCCCCAAGCCGGTTGGAGCAAGCGGCTCGTGGGCAGCGACAGGTATCGCGCTGGCCTGAGGAAGTGCCACCAGCGTCACTGTCAGCATCGCGATAAATGCTCCTAGACGCCGCCACCATGAATACACAGGTGGAATTTTACCAAGTTTAAACACACCTACCGTACTCCCCTAGGACTTTGTGAGATTCTGGGCTCCTTCCCCCAGGTCAAACACCAGTCGAGCCAACTCCGGATGCTTGCTGAGCTGGGGATCTTTCGCCACCACCGCGGCCGCCGCGGCTTTTGCGGCCGTGATGACTTCCACGTCGCTGACCAGGGAAAGCACCTTTAGCCGGGAGCGGCGGCCCGACTGGCTTTGCCCCAGCACGTCGCCCTCCCGCCGGATACTCAAATCGGCCTCAGCCAGCGCGAATCCGTCCCGGCTCGCCGCAAAAGCCAACAGGCGCGCTAGAGCCGGAGACAGCGTCCCCGACCCCGCTTGTGCCATCAAATCCGCCAGGTTGTCCGTAACGGCCGGGAAATCCAGGGGGGCAATGGCGAGGCAAACGCCGGGACGGGAACCGCGCCCAATCCGCCCCCGCAGCTGGTGCAGCTGCGAAATCCCGTAACGGTCGGCATCCAAAATAATCATCATGGAGGCTTCGGGCACGTCCATGCCGACTTCCACAACCGTGGTGGACACCAGCAGCGGGGTGCGGCCCGCGGCAAAGTCCGCCACGGCCTGTTGCTTGGCGCCGGAATCCAGGTTGGAATGTGCCACTCCGATAGGAATATCCCTAAATACGGGCAGGGCGGCCAGTTGCGCCGCGGTCTGGGTGACGGTGTGCAGGACACGGCCGGGCTCTAACTCTTCGAGTTCTCCAAACCCCGCTAAATCGTCGCCCCAGCTGGTTTGTGCCGCAGTTTTTCGCGTTTTCCGCCCGGGTTCCGGCGGATTTTGAGTATCAGCGGAGGCGGCGGGGTCCTGTTCGGAGTCATCCGGCGCTATCTTGGGGCAAAGTACATAAACTCGCCCTCCCTGTTTGATTTCTTCCGCGGCTCGGCTCCAGGCGCGCGTGACCCACCGCACATTTGCCTCGTTGACCAGGAACGTCTGAACCTCGGCGCGTCCCGCGGGGAGCTGGCGCAGTACGGAAACATCCAGGTCCCCAAACACGGTCATGGCGACGGTTCGCGGTATCGGGGTAGCTGTCATCGTCAAGAAATGCGGGGCTCGCTCCCCCTTCGCCAGCAGAGCGCCGCGCTGTTCCACCCCAAAACGGTGCTGTTCATCAACCACAACCAGGGCAAGGCGGGAAAACTGCAGCGACTGGGTCAGCAGAGCCTGTGTCCCCACCACCAGCATCGGCTCACCGGCCGCACCCCGCTCGGCAATTTCTCGTTTCTCCGGGGCGGGCGTCGACCCGGTCAGTAAACGCAGCGGGACACAATCCGTGCCGGGCTGTGACCCCGATAGCTCACCCAGAGGATCCGCCAGCGACCCCAACAGCCGATTCAGGGTCTGAAAATGCTGGTGGGCGAGGACTTCTGTGGGGGCCATGAAAGCCGCTTGAAAACCGTTTTGTACCGCGGCGACACACGCCAAAGCCGACACCACGGTCTTGCCCGACCCCACTTCCCCCTGCAGCAGCCGATTCATGGGGACTTCGCGGGCAATATCCCCCGCGATTTCGTCCCAAACTTGGCGCTGTCCGGCAGTGAGCTGGAAAGGCAGCCCCGCCACGACTCGTGAAACCAAGTCTCCAGGTTCCCCACCCGCGTCCGCATTCGGCGCGGAAACGTCCCCCAAAACCGGCAAGGACCAGGCCGGATGGGCTTGAATCTGGTTACGAGCTTTCGCTAGAGCTGCCCCCAGCGTGAATGCCTCGCGGAAACGCAGATAATCCACCGCGGCCTGGTATTGGGCGTCTGTTTCCGGGTGGTGCAAACCGAGCAAAGCTGTGTAGGCATCAGGTAGGTTCCTCTCGCGGCGCAGCGAGTCGGGGATGGCTTCGGGGATTTCCGCGGGGTTTAGCATCAGCAGTTGAGAGTCAATGATTTTCCCGATTTTCCACGAGGGCAGACCCGCGGTGGCGTGATAGAGCGGCTGGGGTCGGGTCGAGAGCGTTTTCACAACTTCCGGGTCGTAATCGGCCAGCACCCGGTATTCCGGATGCGCCAGGAAAGCTTCACTGGCCCGGCTGCCCGGCTTGCCCGAAAGCCGCCCGGCAAAAACCGCTAAAGTCCCCTTTTCCAGGCGATTTGCGTGCATATTCAAGGCATTGGGATGCTTCGCAAAGAAACGCACGGTCAGGCGGTTGGCCCTTTCCCCCCACAAGTCCGGGCGGAATCCCCCCTGGTCAAGGGCGTCCGTTTCCAGCTGGTCCTGCAGGGTTACCGTGAGCATGGCTTTGTCGTGGCGGCGGGTCCAACCCAAGTGAGAATCCATCACTACCGCAAACACTGTGACGTCCGTGCCGGGGGTCAGCGAGTCAAACCGGGTCAGTTCCCCCCATCGATAGGTTCGCCGCGGCGGGTACCACAGCAGGTCACCCAAGGTCAGTACCCCCAGGTGAGCGAACTTGGAGACGACGGATTTCGCCTTCACTATCCGTTCCAGCGGGGTCTGCAAGTTCACCATGTTTTCACCTTATCAGGGAGCCTGTCGGTGAAAATTCGGAAGTTTGGGGGAACTCGAAGGTCACCGCGGACAAAGAAAAGCCTGACTTCAAAAGCGAACTCCGATACAGGTGGGGCCGAGTTGTCCTCCGTAGTAGGCGACCAGCTCTATATCGGCATAGTTCGATAAAGCAAGCTGCAGATTCATGCGGTCCGTGCTGACGTTTTCGGAACTGATGACCGCGTGGAGTTCTCGGTTTGGCCCCACGTCATTGGCAAGGTCGCGAATCTGCGTGTCCAGGTCATGGTCTGACAGGGGTTCAACCCGGATGCTGGCTTTCAACTCCCGGCAAGCGGTTTCCAAATCGCGCAGCTGTTCCGCGCCTGCACCACGAAACCGCTTTCCCTGCAGAGATTGCACCAGCCAAGCAGCGCTCAGTTCATCTTCGGTGTCTGCCACCATTACAGGAGCATCCGAAAATTCGGTATCAACCAAGGAATCGCGCATTTTCAGAGCCATTTCGCGCGATTCAGGGGTGGCGGGGATGATGAGAGCAGCGCGGCCTTTCGGGAGGGCGCGCCACGCCCAACAAATCTGTTCGGGATTTTCTGTACCTAAAAGGACCGTGGCTCCCGCTCTGGCATAGGTCTCTACCAGTGCCGGCGCGGCGCTGAGGACCAGCAGGCCCGGAGTCACCAGCGGTGCTTGACGGGCAGCAAAGTCAGACAAAACCACCACGTTGTCAAAATCTGCAGTGAGTCTAGTTAGGGGGTCTTCGTCGCCTTCAAAAGGCTCGGGACGCAAGCCGAGATGATGAATCAGTACAGCTCCGTGCGGGTATGGCAGGGCTGCCAGAGGCGAGGGCGTGTGTACGTGAGCCACGAAACGTCCCACTCCGATCTCATCTAAAATCTTGCAAACCAGCACTTCGGAGCTGGCCGCTCGCAGGCTTTCCCACAGTTTTCCGGTGGGCATATCCAAGGCTTCAAAATGGAAAGTGGCGGCAAATTCACCGCCCGGCACCGTGTGCCGCAGACTTTCCGCAACGATACGCGACCGATCAGCCCAATCGCTCAACATGGCTTGCACCGTGGAAACATTTGTGGGGGCGTCGCCTTCGGCTGCGGCGGCCAAATCTGCCAAGGCCGCGAAAATCAAACACGCTCCGGCCAGACCGGCATCTCCCACCCCGCCGTGAGCGTCAGCGGAATCAACGGTGGCTTCCTGCGCGCAAACCAAAGCCGTGTCCACGACTTGAGACAACGTCAACAGTTCCAGTTCCGAAAGCTGTTCGGAAACGGTAGAAATCAATCGAGACAACCCGAATTCACAGGTATCTGAGCCGTTGACTTCCTGAAACGCCCTATCCATGGCATCGATAGACATCAGTAAATCGGCCGGACGCACCACCGGCGTATCCCCCCAAGCCTCGGCACAGGCGGCAAAACCGGAAGCGAGGAAAATTCCGACCGAACCATAGGGAAATTTCGCGATTTCCCGGCTCAGCGCCGCCATAAATTCGGCGGGACGCAGGGAGGGGGGCAGGGTCTGAGCCGCACGCGTAGCTGCCGCCCAAGAGTTCGCCAAATTGGCTCCAGTGTTAAAATTCGGCACCGGAAAAGTGTTGAGGTCGTCCAGCAAATCCCGCGCCTGATTCAGGACTTCCCCCGTGCGCACGCACCATTCGCGAAGGTCTTTAGTCTCCAGCTTTTGTCGAGCGGTATCCAAACTGTTTCCTTCCCTGCTTTCTTCCCAAGTTACCTGTCACCAACCGGTTTTCCCGGTTCCCATTCCGGTTCGGGGCGGCTTTGCGTCTGGCTACCAGAAATGTTGGTCCCACTGCCACAACCCGAAGCGACAATGGGACCAACCGAACTGGGGAATTATTCTCACCACAGAATCAACGCTGGGGCAGACCCCGTTCATCGTCGCCCCAAACCTTGCCGGTGTAGTGGGGACTCATGAGGGACTCTACGCTGAGGACTTCGTCGACTTCCGCAGCGCTCATCAAGCCTTTCTCAATGACCAGTTCCTTGACGGATTTGCCAGTCTTGGCGGCTTCCTTACCAATCAAGTCACCGTTGTGGTGACCGATGATGTCATTGAGGTAAGTGACGATGCCGATGGAGTTATGCACGTAAGCCTCGCAGACTTCACGGTTGGCGGTGATACCGTCAATGCACTTGGTGCGCAAGGTGTCGATAGCATTGGTCAGCAGCTCAATGGATTCGAACATACATTGAGCCGCGGCTGGTTCCATCACGTTTAGCTGCAGCTGGCCCGCGGCGGCAGCGTGGGTGAGGGCGACGTCGTTGCCCATGACTTTGAAACAAACCTGGTCGACGACCTCGGGGATGACCGGGTTGACTTTGGCGGGCATAATCGAGGAACCCGGCTGCATTTCGGGAAGATTAATTTCGTGCAGGCCGCAGCGCGGTCCCGAGGAAAGCAACCGCAGGTCGTCACAAATTTTCGACAGTTTGGATGCCAGCCGTTTCAGCACCGCGTGGACTGCTAGGTAGGCGCCGTTATCCGAAGTGGCCTCCAACAGGTTCGTCGCCGGAACAATGTCGTAGCCGGTCACCTCAGCCAGCTTTTGGCACGCGACTTTCGGATAGCCCTCCGGTGTGTTCACGCCGGTGCCGATAGCGGTCGCCCCCAAGTTCATTTCCAACAGCAAAGCCCCGGCGACACGCAGACGTGTCAGTTCCTCGGCAATATTGACTGAAAAACCGTTGAATTCCTGGCCTAGAGTCATGGGGACAGCGTCCTGCAGCTGCGTGCGGCCCATTTTCAGGATGTCTTTGAATTCCTCACCTTTGCGGGCAAAGGCGTCGGACAGCTCCTGCACCGCTCGTTCGACTTCTTGGAGCAGGGTGTACACCGCCACGCGAAAACCGGTGGGGTAGGCATCGTTTGTCGATTGGCTCTTGTTCACGTGGTCGTTGGGGTTGATGATGTCGTAGCGGCCTTTTTCATAGCCCAACAGTTCCAGAGCCAGATTCGCCACGACTTCGTTAGCGTTCATATTCACCGAGGTGCCCGCCCCGCCTTGGAACACGTCCACGGGGAACTGATCCATGGCTCGGCCCTTTTCAAGCACCTCGTCGCAGCCCGCCACGATAGCGGCGACAATGTCGTGCGGAAGTACGTGTAGTTCTTCATTGGCCAGTGCCACCGCTTTCTTAACCTGTACCATGGCTCTGACAAATTCGGGAACGTCTTGGATTTTCTTGCCCGATATATGGAAATTCTCGATTGCCCGCAGGGTTTGCACCCCGTAATAAGCATCCTCAGGAATTTCACGTTTCCCCAACAGGTCCTCTTCGATACGCCCAGCCATCATCGCTCCTATCTATTCCCCGGAAAAAGGATTTGTACACCGTTTTGCCAGAACAACGGCGTCCTGGCAGTCCTATTCTAATCTGCGGGTTCAGCGTCGTGTTTCCGAACGACCGACGTCTTAGGTACACGTGACGAAAGTGTTTTCAAAACAGGGGTTCGATTTGAGAATCGGTCCGGTTTGCCTTATCATAGTGAGGTTGCTCGTTGAGAGCTGCGGGTTCAAAGCCCGTGAACGACTTTGAAGAATTACAGGAAATCAGAGGTAAGAACATGGCAGCGGTATGCGATGTATGTGGAAAAGGTCCCGGTTTCGGGATGAGTGTGTCTCACTCTCACCGGCGTAACAAGCGTCGTTTCAACCCGAACATTCAGCGGGTTCGCGCCATCGTTAATGGCACCCCCCGGCATTTGAACGTGTGCACCAAGTGCATCAAGTCCAATCGTGTGGTGCGTAATACGGGTCGCTAAACCCGATTCACTTCTTGAATACCGCGTCAAGGTTTTCCTTGGCGCGGCATTCTTTTTCTCGCATCGTCAGTAAAAACCCGTTTTGGACCGTAGCCCTGAATGATAAATTCTTGTAAATAAAATATGTGTTCTCATACAGTTGTATTCACCTCATAAACTCCCTTAAAACTGGGCAAAGCCGCAGTTCAATCGGTATTTTGTGGCCATTTAAGACAATTAGACTCCCCCACGTTGATTTTTCGCAAAAATCAGATTTTCACCTCGCTCAAACCGCGATTTTTCCGCATTATTTAGCGGTTTATTCGCTCCATCCCGAACATTTAACAGGCAAATTTCTCTGAATTTTTCCTGAGCGTTGCCTGATGATAATCTCTCCGTAAGCTGGGTGCGCGGCGGCAGGGCTTCTCTGACTCTGAACATTCAGTGGTGAATATAGCTACTAAGTATGGAGAAAACATGAAAGCAAAACACATTCTCGCCTCTGTGGCGGGCGCAGCATTATTGGGCGGTGCCTTCTTAGTTCCGGCTCATGCCGACTCTTTCCAGGACTTCACTCCGGAAACAGTTCAGAATAACGACAAGCTACCCGTGGTCAACACCTACCGGGCAAACAACTTCCTGAAGGCGAACGTTTTGAACGCCTACCCGGTGTGCAACGCCGGTGAGGACCTGCGTACCGTCATCTACAAAGTCTCGACCAACTTCGAGCCTAAAGGTACGATTTCCACCACCAACCGCACCAACGCTTCGGTACCGCTGACCCAGACTCTGTCAAAGACCGAGTCAATTAGCTTCACTTACCACAGCGACTTGAACGCGGGCGTCAGCGCCACCGCTTCGACAAACACACCCGCAGGTCAGGGCCCCAACGCTTCCATCACCGCTTCACTGGCCAAGACTATCGGCTACTCCATCTCGTACTCCCTGTCCTACACCGCTGGTCAACAGATTGGCCCTTACCAGGTTCCTGCCGGCAACACTGGTGAAGCCACCTACGGCTTCCGTACCATCACCATGACCGGCACCCAGCAGGCTTGCAAGCCGAACGGGACTTGGGGCCATGCTTTCGCCTGGACCTCCAAAGCCCCGGTTAAGAACGAAGTTGTCGTCAAGATGTACGCAACGCCGGACGGCGCTCTGGGCGGCAACGGCGACACCAACGCTTCTCAGGACGCGGGATACCCCCAACCCACCGAAAAGTTCGTGGCCTCCACCGAGCTGAAGCCCGTTGATCCGGACGCCGTAAACGACGGCAAGCTCGACTTGGCTCCCTTCCTCACGGTTTCAACCGCTAAGGCTGCTGGTTACGCCGGTACTGTTGCGCTGCGTGTTAAGAACGTGGGTACCGAAAACTACTATGGCGAGTTCCCGACGGTGTCTTTCTTGGTGAAGGTTCACCAGGTTTCCGGCCCGCAGGGCGTTGATCGTCGCATCACCACCGGCCGGTTCAAGGGTTCTACCGTTGAGGATTTGGGCTTCGATCGCGCCTCCTCCACGCGCACCTTCCGCGTCACGATGTCTAACCTGATCAAGCCCCAGCAGGAGATGCTGCTCGCTAACTTCAACTTCGGCGACGGCTACATCGGCAGCGCGAATGGCAAGCACAAGCGCTTGCAAAACTGGATTGAGGTTTCTCAGCTGGGTCGCCTGGCAAAAGATGTTTCCATCAGCAATGACCGTTACCTGGATTCCCGCACCTTGGGTGTCACCCTGACTGATGGCCGCAAAGCCAAAGCAAATCTGGGCGTTTTTTAAGCCTGCCTGTATGTAAAAATTTGCTTAGAAAATAATCTTTTGGGGAGGTCCGCCACGGTGAGCCTCTCCAAAAGATTTTTAACAGAAATTCCGCCCAAAATTTACACGCAATTAACATCCGTGCAATGTTCAGTTAACAGTCAAAAGGTAGAGTTTCTCTGGTTGCCGGGCGCGGGCCGTAAGCCTAAAACCATGGCTTGAGCCTCCGACAGTCACACTCACAATCCTAAGGATGCTAATTTTGGAAATAACTGCCACTATTGTGCTTGCAATCGTCATCATTACAGCACTATCTTTCGATTTCACCAACGGCTTCCACGACACCGCCAATGCTATGGCCACCTCTATCTCGACCGGCGCCCTTAAGCCTTTTCAGGCGGTGGCGATTTCCGCCGGTTTGAACATGGTCGGGGCGTTCCTCTCCGTGAACGTCGCCGCTACGGTCGCCAGCGGCATCGTCGACTTGAGTTCCTATGACCTCACCAACCAAGCCGAGGGTATCAACCTGTTGATGGTGGTGTTTTGCGCCCTGATAGGAGCCATTATCTGGAACCTGTTTACGTGGCTGCTGGGGTTGCCTTCCAGTTCCTCTCACGCCCTGTTCGGCGGCATGATTGGCGCGGCGTTCGCGGCGATGGGCGCCGGGGGCGTGGAATGGGGTTCTATCTTGGGCAAGATTGTGATTCCTGCCGTGGCCTCACCCCTGATTGCAGCCGGCGTGTCCGCCACCGCGACCGCCCTGGTCTACTGGATTACGAACACGATTCCGAAAGAGCGGAAAGCCTCCCACTTCCGTCACGGCCAAGTCATCACGGCGTGCCTGGTCTCGCTGGCGCACGGCGCGGGCGATGCCCAGAAAACTATGGGCGTGATTTTCCTGGCTCTCATCGCGACCGGTAACGCAACCGCGGAGGATCGTATCCCCGTCCTGGTCATCTTGGCGTGCGCCGTAGCTATTGCGGCAGGGACGCTCTCCGGCGGCTGGCGGGTTATCCGCACTTTGGGTAAGGGTCTGGTCGACCTGGAGCCTCCCCAGGGCATGGCAGCAGAAGCGACCTCCGCGGCTATCATTCTGACCTCGGCCGCTGGGGGGATGGCTTTGTCCACCACTCACGTAACTACCGGAGCTATCTTGGGCACCGGATTGGGCAAGAAGGGCGCTACCGTGCGCTGGGGGGTCGCCATGCGGATGGCTTCAGCTTGGGTCATCACCCTACCCTGCGCCGGTGTAGTCGGCTATGCGACCTGGTGGATTGCCGCTTTGGCGGGTCGGGCGCACCCCATAGTCGGGGCGCTGCTTGACCTGGCCATCCTGCTGGTGATGGTGGTCCTCATCGTGCTGCGTTCGCGCAAGAATTCCGTGAGTGCCAAGAACGTGAACGAAGAGTGGGATCCGAACGCCGAGTCGATTGATTCTTCGCTGCAAACCGCGGCAAACCGCGAGGTCGACGCGAACCTGCGTGAGGACATCGACGAAATCATGCAACAGGGCTTGGATAAAGCCGCCGAAGCCGCCCTAGTGACCTCGCAGTCGCGAGACGACCAGATAACCGAGCTACGACGCCAGCGCGACGATCTGATTGAGCAGCTGCGCGAACTCGATCGCGAACTCGAGGAAGTGCTCTTTTCAAATGAGCATCTGAAGGGCGAACGTAACGTTCCCGTCATGGCCGGTGCTGGTGCGGGCGAACCGGTTGCCGCCACTGCTTCGGAATCACCGGATAAGTAACTTTGGAAAGGAAGAAAAGTGACAGTCGACATGGCTTGGGCAATCGTTCGAGTGGCCGCTTTGGCCCTCATTTTTGGAGCCGGGATTCCCATGCTCTATGCCTTGGGGATGCGCGCTCATGCCGGGGACCCCATTCGTGATGAAACCGGTGAAATCATTGCCGACACCGAGCCGACGCCGCAGATGCGAGCGTTGGGCTGGGCTGTCTACGGTTCCCTGGTGGTCATCATCGTGGCTGCTATCGTCTGGGTGGCAAAAGACTCCATAGAGTTCTACACTGGATGGGCACCCTTTGGGGCGAAGTAAATACTTTCTGAAAAATTCGACACCAGTTGCCTCGGTTTTCGGCCGAGGCAACTACCTTTTTAGGCTCCTGTCCCCGAATGAGGGGTCTGTTCCGGGCGTGTCGGGAGCGGGGCGTTTCGTTTAGTCTCACTACGGTTTCAACCTGACCGGGAAAAGACACTGTTAGGATGGGGATATGGCTACAACTCACTTGCAAGGTAATCCCGTAAATACTGTTGGTTCGCTGCCCGCGGTCGGCTCCCCCGCCCCGGACTTCGTAACCGTGAAACAGGACCTGTCCGAAGCGAAACTGTCTGATTTCCGCGGCAAGACTGTGCTCCTCAACATTTTCCCCTCCATTGATACGGGGGTTTGCGCAGCCTCGGTGCGGCGTTTCAACGCCGAAGCCGCCCAGCTCGACGGGGTGGAAGTCGTCTGTGTTTCGCGCGACCTGCCTTTCGCTTTGGGACGTTTTTGCGCCGCAGAAGGCATTGACCACGTCACCACCACTTCGGCGTTCCGTTCCAGTTTCGGCCAGGATTACGGTGTCCAGTTAGCCGACTCCCCCATGGCCGGATTGTTCGCTCGTTCCATCGTGATTATTGATCCGAACGGTGTGGTGAAATACACCCAGCTGGTCGACGAAATCACCACGGATCCTGACTTTGAATCTGCCCTGAAAGCACTGGGCTAGACCCCCCGTTTTCGTTGCGTTTCAGCGGCAACCGGGAAAAACACCGGCTAGAGCCGCTGCGCCGCCGCGCTCATCCACAGGCACAATGTCGCCGCGGACGTCACGTTTAGGGACTCGGCACGGCCAAACATGGGAATAGACACCAACACATCGCACCAGGATTCTTCGGTTGGGTCCAGTCCGTGCGCTTCGTTGCCCATGACCCAAGCGACTTTCTTGTCGCTCCAGGTCGCGGCCGTGACGGGGGTCAGCATGACATCTCCAGATAGCGACGTGCCCACAATGGTCCACCCTTCGGCTCGCAGCGCCCCCACTACTGCCTCTAAATCCTGAAAGCGGGGGGTGGGAACATGAAACACGCTGCCCACCGAAGCGCGAATGACTTTCGGACTGGTCGCGTCAGCACAGTCTTGCCCCATAAACACCGTCGACGCCCCACAAGCGTCAGCCAGTCGAATCAGCGTCCCCGCGTTGCCCGGGTCTTGAGTGGCGGGCAAAATCAAAGCCAGCGTCCCCTCTGGCGAGGCCGGCACAGATGGAAAAGCCTCGAAACGCGCCACCGCAATCCACCCTTGTGCGGCCTCACTCAAAGCCTTCTCGACCTGGGGAGAAATCACATGAACGTGCAGCCCCCCTGCGGATGCGGTTGACTGCGCGAGACTCAGCAGCTCCGGGCGGGCCTCAGCTCCCACCTCGGTCACAAATAAATCTGTGACCGCCTGGGGCGCGCTGCGCAGCAGCTCAGTGACCGCTTGAGGACCTTCCACCCGGGTCAGACCCGAACGTAGGCGTGCGGAACGCCGCGAAAGCCCCGCTACCTTCCGGATGCGTTCGCTTCCGGGGTTGTCGAGGATTTCGCGGCGTTGAACCATAAAATTTTCGATTGCTAAACGCTGGACTTTAGGCAGCCGCGGGAGCGTTCACATCTTTGGGCAGAGCAGCCTGAGCAGCCTTAACCAGTTCGTTGAAAGCTGCGGTATCGTTGACTGCCAGTTCTGCCAGCATCCGACGATCGACCTCAATACCAGCCAAACGCAGACCCTGCATGAAGCGGTTGTAGGTCATGCCCTGAGCGCGGCAAGCCGCGTTAATCCGGGTAATCCACAGCCGACGGAAGTCGCCCTTGCGCGCCTTGCGGTCGCGGTAGTTATACACAAAACTGTGGGTGACCTGTTCCTTAGCCTTACGGTACAGGCGAGAACGCTGGCCGCGGTAGCCCTCGGCCCGTTCCAGAGTGGTGCGGCGTTTCTTGTGAGCGTTTACTGCGCGCTTGACACGTGCCATGATTGATCTCCTTTTTCCTTTACTTACCCAACAGTTTCTTCATGCGTTTCACGTCAGCGGGAGCCACGACCTGGTCCTGGCTGAGGCGACGAGTACGCCGAGACGACTTGTGTTCCAGCAGGTGGCGCTTGTTAGTCTGTTCGCGCATCAGCTTGCCAGAGCCAGTAACACGAATCCGCTTTTTAGTCCCAGAATGGGTTTTATTCTTTGGCATATTATTTCTCCTCTTTCTTAAGCGGGGCCTTCTTGGTGGCCGGTTTATCGGTTTTGCCCGCGGTTGTCTTGGGGGCAGCTTTCTTAGTGGTGCCAGTGGTTCTCCGGGCAGGAGCCTTGGCACTGGTGGCAGCAGGCTTGTCGGCCGCTGTGGCAGATTTCGCAGCCGTCTTTGTAGCGGTCTTTGCAGTTGTTTTCCGAGCCGGTGCCTTTCGCGTGGCCGGTTTTGCATCAGCTTCCGGGCTGTGGTCGGTATCAGCCGCAGGTTTAGCCGCTGGTGCCGAAGTTTTCGACGCGGTAGGGCTGGCGGGTTTCTTTCGTGCCGGCGATTTGGCAGCCGGCTTCGCGACGGGAGACTCAGGAGCCTTCGGGGCCGCAGCGGCTAGGCTGCCGGAACCGAGCTGATCGAAAGTCAACGGCTTCAAAACCGGGGCGTTCGCTTGTTGAGCCACCCGCTGCTGGTTGCGCAAAGCCCGCTCCGCCTTGGCGTCACGTTTCGCCTGACGTTCATCCTCGCGACGCTTGCGCTGTTGGCTCACGGCGTCAGTCTTTTTCTTAACCGGTCCGATTACCATAGTCATGGAACGACCGTCCTGCCGGGGGGCAGACTCAACGACACCGTCATCAGCGATGTCTTCAGCCAAGCGCTCCAAAAGTTTAATGCCCATTTCAGGGCGGCTCTGTTCCCGTCCCCGGAACTTAATCATGATTTTGACTTTGTCGCCACCATCAAGGAAACGCAGAATGTGGCCTTTTTTCACCTCGTAGTCGTGGTCGTCAATCTTAAGCCCCAAGCGGATTTCTTTCAGTTGGGTACTGGCCTGATTCCGGCGCTGATCGCGAGCCTTTTGCGCGGCTTCGTACTTGTATTTGCCGTAATCCATCAGTTTGCACACCGGAGGATGCGCTTCAGGGGCGACTTCCACCAGGTCCAGACCGGCGTCATCGGCCAAGGCGATAGCCTTTAGGGTGGCCACCACTCCGATTTGTTCGCCGTTGACACCAACCAGGCGCACTTCTGGCACCCGAATTTGGTCGTTAATCCTTACGTCAGTAATGAGGACTCCTTGCTTGTAACCACGCCGCGAACCGAAACATACACAAAGTTATCCCGCGTCTGTGGCATAAAAAGCACAGCCCAGCGCTTTAGACCGTAACCCAAGACGTACCGTTTCCGTAAGGAAACTGCACCGGGTGAAGGTGGGAAAACTTTCCGCTTGTTTCGGCATACAGCCGAACAGAGTAGATTCTAGCCTATCCGCGGGATTTTCGCACATTTCGTGTTTCCAAAGCATCTCGAAACCAAAGCAGCAACGGGACCACCCAAGGTTCGCCTAAAAAACTACGAACACGACCGGGCTTGTGACTGCCGAGGTTGACATTGTCAGGCACAACCCAAGCTCACCCCTAAAAGCCCCAAAAATCCGGGAAATGCCACCTAAAATTACAGGTAAGGTAACGACCTAGGGAAACGAGGCTGACCGATGATTCCTGACCTAAAGGCTCTGGCTGCAAGCTTCGCGGGGACACTCCCGCAGACTAGCGCGAGACAGGGTGACGGACCCGGCGGCGGCGAGGCAAACCTGATACTTCCCGATTTGTCCCTCGCCAACGCACATGGCATAGCCGGTACCAGCTTGCTGATTTTCGGCATGGTAGTGTGCCTGGCCGGTCTGGTGTTTGGCATAGTGACGTTCTTTAAACTCCGCAACCTGCCGGTACATCAATCCATGCTGGACGTCGCCGAACTCATTTACTCCACCTGCAAAGCCTACTTGGTGAAACAAGGCAAGTTCCTGTTGCTGCTGTGGGCTTTCATCACGGTCATCATTCTCATTTATTACAAAGTGTTGGTGGGCTTTAGTTGGGGCAAAGTCGGGATTGTGGTGTTATTTAGCCTGCTGGGGATGGGCGGTTCGTTTGCCGTGGCCTGGTTTGGGATTCGGGTCAACACTTTCGCTAACGCCCGGGCGGCTTTTGCTTCGCTGCGCGGCAAGCCCTATCCCGTCCACCAGATTCCGCTGCAGGCCGGGATGTCCATCGGGACCGTGTTGATTTCCCTCGAACTGTTCATGATGCTGGTGATTCTGGTGTTCCTGCCCGCTGACGTGGCCGGTTCGTGTTTCATTGGTTTTGCTATCGGGGAGTCACTAGGGGCGTCCGCGCTGCGTATCGCGGGGGGTATCTTTACCAAGATTGCCGATATCGGTGCGGACCTCATGAAGATTGTGTTCAAGATCGACGAGGACGACCCGCGCAACCCCGGGGTTATCGCTGACTGCACCGGGGACAACGCCGGAGATTCGGTAGGTCCTTCCGCTGACGGTTTTGAAACCTACGGCGTCACCGGTGTGGCCCTGGTAACTTACGTCATTCTGGCAGTGCCGGACATTTCTATTCAGGCACTGCTGCTGGTGTGGATCTTTACGGTACGCGCGGCAATGATTCTCGGTGCGGCACTGGCCTACGCCATCAACGCCCTGTGGGTCAAGGGGCGTTACGGGGACGCTAAACGCATGAACTTTGAAACCCCGCTGACGACACTGGTCTGGCTGACTTCGATTCTGTGCATCGTGCTGATTTTCCTGGTGACTTTCTTTGTGATGGGTGAACAAGGCAACCACCTGTGGCTGAAACTGGCGACCATCATTACCTGCGGGACCCTCGCGGGAGCCTTGATTCCCGAACTGGTGAAAGTATTTACCTCTACCAAAGCGCGTTTCGTGCGGGAAACCGTGAAATCCTCTCGTGAGGGCGGTGCCTCGCTGAACATTTTGTCCGGTATGGTTGCCGGCAACATGTCCGGATACTGGCTGGGAATTACGATTGTGGGTCTGATGGGAATCGCTTTCCTGATTTCCCTGCTGATACCGGAATCTCTGATGGCGGCCCCGGCTGTATTCGCCTTTGGCCTGGTGGCTTTCGGTTTCCTGGGGATGGGTCCGGTGACTATCGCCGTTGACTCCTACGGTCCGGTCACCGACAATGCCCAATCCGTCTATGAACTTTCACGTATCGAATCGGTCGAGAACATCGAAGCCGAGTTGATGGCTGACTTCACCATTAAACCCGCTTGGGACACCGCGAAACTCATGCTGGAGGACAACGACGGGGCAGGCAACACGTTTAAAGCCACGGCAAAGCCGGTTCTCATTGGTACCGCCGTGGTGGGTGCCACCACCATGATTTTCTCTATCATCATGACACTCACGAATCGTTTGCAGGACGCCCAAGCGGTGGGCAACCTTTCGCTGCTTCACGCTCCGTTCCTGCTGGGGTTGATTACCGGGGGCGCCGTCATTTACTGGTTCTCCGGGGCCTCCATCCAGGCCGTAACAACCGGGGCAAACCGCGCTGTGGCCTTTATTAAAGACAATATCCGCCTCGATGCCAGCAGCGAACGAGCCTCCGAAAAGGACAGCCGCGCGGTCGTGGAGATTTGTACGCAGTACGCCCAGCAGGGGATGCTGCTTATATTCCTGGCGGTGTTCTTTGCCACGCTGTCTTTCGCTTTTGTCGAGCCGTTCTTTTTCATCGGCTATCTGATTTCTATCGCTATTTTTGGCCTCTACCAGGCCATATTTATGGCTAACGCCGGCGGGGCTTGGGACAACGCAAAAAAGGTTGTAGAAGTCGATTTGCACATGAAAGGAACCGAACTGCACGACGCGACCATCGTCGGGGACACTGTCGGCGACCCGTTCAAAGACACGTCCTCGGTGGCGCTGAACCCGATAATCAAATTCACCACCCTGTTTGGCCTCTTGGCTGTCGAATTGGCGGTGAGCTTGACGAACCAGGGTCAGGCACGCTTGGTGCATATCCTGGCCGGAATCTTTTTCGTGGCTTCGGCTTATTTCGTGTGGTGCAGTTTCTATCAGATGCGTATCCGCGGCGCCTCTCGTGACGCCATGCACGACCACGAACCTCCGGTAGATACGGCTTTGAACGGAATCCCCAGTGTGAAAGACCGAGTCACCCGGCCGGCAATAAAGATTGCGCCGCGTCCCGGCGGTATCGAAGCCCCCATTGACGCAGCCGCGCTAGACGAGATTCTCGACTCTTCACCGACGGATGCCGGCACCGACCTTCTGAACGAAGTTCCCGACCTAGAACTCACGGAAGAACCATCGCAAAGCAATCCCCCGCAGCCGCCCGACCTGACTGCGGAACGGAAAGGGGAATAACCATGAAACTGGCAATCAAGTGGGACAATGCCAAAGTTGACGAAACCGGCCGAGTGGCCGGCCACTCCGCCGGCGACACCCTGGTGCGACGGATTTTGCGCAACTTTCCCGACTCTATCCTGATTGGCGGCCCCGCCCGCCGCGCCGAAAACTTCAGCGTGGCTCCCATTGAGATGCTCGACCCGAATGACACGGCGGTCATCAACATGGACGTCATCGACTCGCCGCGATTGTGGCAAAAAATGCATAACGCCGGGGCGGAAAAACCGCACATCATGAACTTCATGTGGTGGTCGCCTCGGGAAATGACGACCGTGGAGGGCATCGCCTCAATGGCTCTGTCCTGTGCCCTGTTCCCCACTTTTGCCAACTCGGAACGCACCGCTATGGAAGTCCGGGAGATTGCCGAGAAATGGACCGTGAAACCGCTGCATGAACAGATGCAGCTGGGGTGGGTAAACCTGGGGTTCCGCCTGGCTCACGTTCGGCCGCGAGTCGAGACAGAGGTCCCAGTCGTGCTCTACCCCTCGATTTACCTTTCGGCAAAGAAGCGCCCGGATATTTTCTTGGACGTAGTCAACTGGGTACACCGCCAGATTCCGCTGCGGGTCGAGATGCGTTTGCATGAAACCCACTTGGTCAGCGAAGCCGCCATGAAGTTTTCCCATCGCGACTGGATTTGGGTGGGACCCCTGACCGCCACGCGCCAATCCTATTGGGAGGCTTTGGCGCATACGACTGCTTTCCTGGCGACCACCGAGGAAGAATCCTACGGCATCGAGTACGTGGAAGCCTTGGGAGCGGGAGTCATCGGAGTTTTTCCAGACCTCGAATGGGCACACGCCCTGGTGCCGGCGGACTACCCATTTTTCTATCGGTCGGTGGAAGAAGCCAAGAATATGCTGTGGCAGGTTCTGGTTAAACCTAAGGATGCTCGGAAAAAGATGGACGCAGCAGCCGGCGGTTCGATTCAGACATGGATTGGCGAACACCACTCGGACGATGTCTTTGACGAGGCCCTGATTCAACACGTCGTGGACTGGCTGGGCGATATTCCCCACGCTTAACGTCTTTCACAAGGTCGGTAGGGAGCGCTGGCAGTGGTGTCTAGCGTCAGGTTCACTAGCATTCCCGCTCGCCTTGCCGATACCGTCACAGTTCCGGGTGCTGGGGTGGATAGCAAGGGCGGGCGTCAGCGCACGGGGAGAAGTTGCACGTACGTGGCGCGTGGAGGGATTTCCGCTGACTTCAGAAGGGATTTGTAAAAGCGTTTGACGGCAAGTTTCGCGGCGTCAAGGTCGTCAGGGGTGCGGACCGTGACGACCAGTCCCCCCGCCGGGCCGGCTGCGATGGTCTCGATTTCGGCACCCGTATGGACTGAAAGTGAGTTGAGCAGTGTCGCGAGTTCGGCATCATCCCAGGCCGGGAGCCAGTCGTCGCCACTGGCTAAGGCGTTCAAAGCGGGCGGCCCCAGCATGATGTTCGGCGCATAGGCGTGAATCCACTGTGGGTCACGCGCCAGCGGCTTCGCCTCAGTAGCGCTGCCCAGTACCACCGGGGCATCGAGCCACAAAAATCCCTCGGTAGCCAAGGCCGCCAAGGCGATTCGCGCGGGATTGACCAGCAACGGCCGGTCCTCCGGGTTCGTCAGCTCCGCGAAGCGCGTGGCGCTGGAATACACCGGCAAGGCCGACCCGTAGGGGGAATATACGCCCGCAAAGGTAGTTGACTCACAGCTTCCCGAGACCGCCACGGGAGCCTCCACGATGAGGCGTTCGCTTTGCAGCGCTGAAAACAGCTCAACCTGCGCGGCCCCCACATCTTTGGCCTCGGCCAGTTCCAGGGCGCGCTGGGTTTTGGGCAGTAAATCGCCACGATCCGACGCGTAAGGATTGCTCGCCAGGTGTTTCATGAATGTTGCCGCGCTTTCAAACAGAGCCACGCAGTTTCAGGCCGCCAGGCTCGCCAAGGCTTCGGCTACCGTGAAGCGTCGCTCATAGATGGCTTTGCCGACGATGACCCCCTCCAGGTTGGGATGGGCCCCCGCCAAGTCCCGCAGGGCTTGCAGGTCGCGCAGAGCGCAGACTCCCCCGCTGGCCACGACTTTTGCCGGGCTGGATTGGCACACATGAGCCAACATCTCCAGGTTCGGCCCAGTCAAAGTGCCGTCTTTCGACACATCGGTCACCACGTAACGGGCGCAACCCAGGGCGTCCAAATCCCGCACAATCTGGTCCAATAATGGCCCTTCACTGACCCAGCCGCGGCCATAAACCCGCTCGCCGCGCACATCTAAACCGATTGCGATTCGCTGCCCAAACCGCTCAATGACCGTGGCGCACCACTCGGGATTTTCGATTGCGGCGGTGCCCAGGTTCACGCGCGCTGCTCCGGCATCAAGCATTCGGCACAGCGAGTCATCATCACGCAATCCCCCGCTGACTTCAAACTTCAGATCCGGATAGGCCCTCACCAGCGACTCTACCAGGTCAGCGTTGGAACCTCGCCCGAAAGCGGCATCCAGGTCGACCAAGTGCAGCCAGCGCGCGCCGGCAGCCAGGAACTCCGCGGCAACTTGTACAGGCTCACCATAGACTTTTTCGGTGCCGGCTTTACCTTCGGTCAGCCGAGTCGCCTTTCCGTCAACCAGGTCAATTGCTGGTAACAGCACCATTTGTGTCATTGAGAGTCCTTTCCGGGGTCTTTGCGACCCGCCAACTTTAGAGCATCTCTAACCAGTTTGCGAACACGCGCGCTCCGGCTGGTCCGGATTTTTCCGGGTGAAACTGGGTGGCGCATAAGGCTCGGTTCTCCACGGCCGCCACAAAGTCGGCTCCGTAATGTGCCCAAGACACGAGCGGAGGGCGGAACAGTCGCCGCGATTCCTCGTCTGTCCCCAAGGCTGCAGCGGGGTCGCTGAGGCAAGCATAAGAGTGCACAAAATAGAACCGTTGTCCGTCAAGCCCCGCCAACAACTGCGACTGCGCTGGGACATGCACTTTTGACCAGCCCATATGCGGTAAACGCGCCGCCGGCAAAGCCGTCACCATTCCGGGCCACTGATCCAGTCCGGCAGTGACTTCCCCGTTTTCGTCTCCGGAGGTAAACATGACCTGCAGCCCGACGCAAATGCCCAGTACCGGGCGGCCTCCGGCGAGCCGACGCTCAATCATCTGGGGTGCCCGCGAGGCTTGCAGGGAACGCATCACCGCCGCAAACGCTCCCACTCCCGGAACCACCAAACCGTCTGCTTGGGCAACTTCCGTCGCGTCAGCCGAGAGAGACACCCGCGCTCCCGCCCGCTCGAGGGCGTGCGCAACGGAAAGCACATTGCCGTAACCGTGATCCAGAACGACAACTTGAGGGTCGGTCATGAGGCGTCCCCCCGCCCTTCTGAATCCGCACCCCAGGCCGCGTCATCGGAGGAATCAGCCTGACCACGTTGGCGCCGGCGTTCCTCACGGGATTCTTTGATGCCTTTACCCAGCATGCGCAGCGCTTTCCAGCGGGGCATATCGACGGTATCAACCGCTCCATCCACATCCGCCGGATTAACCCGCCCCAGCACTAGGTCTTCAATCACGATAGGCATCTGCGCGATGACCAGTCCGGCCGGCAAATCCGCCTCAAAAGCCTGATTGGCCCAGCGACCCGCCAGAACCTGACCGGTCACTCCGGGCTCCTGTTCGGTGCCGGGAGCCAGCAGGGCAGAAAATACCACCACCGGCATCCGAATAATCTCGGTGAGCGTGGACGCGACCGTATCCAAGTCCGAGTCCAGCTCGTTGAGGCTTTCGACCAGCAGCGCCATTCCCCACTGTTCTTCGGTCAGCTCCAGGTTTTGCACCACCAGCGCCCCGGCGTCCGTCGGCACCACCACCGCCGGGATGCCGCTCAACGCACACAGCGCCCCCAAGGCTTCCGCCGAAGCGACCGGGGTCAGGAAACACGCGGTGGCACGCCGATCCACCAGCGGTGGCTCGGACTCTTCCGGTAAATCCAGCGTTTCGTCCGGGCCTGTCACCGGGGATTCGGGCTCAAAGTCAACATCTCCGAGTTTGGCGATGAGGTCGGCAAACTCGGCATCGTAGGCTTGCTGATCGCCAGGTTTGTCCCCTCTGTCCTCGGGATTTCGGGGTTCTTGCGGTTCACTCATCACTAGCCTTCCCCGACGTTACAGAGTTCCTTTGGTGGAGGGGACGCCTACCACCCGCGGATCGTATTCCACCGCGGCCTTTAACGCCCGCGCCAAGGCCTTGAATTGGGCCTCCACGATGTGGTGCGGATCGCGTCCTGCCAACAGGCGCAGATGCAGGCATATCCCGGCATTCAACGCCAGGGACTCAAACACGTGATAAGTCAACGAACCGGTGAAGTGCCCGCCGATGAGGTGATACTGCTGGCCTTCCGGTTCTCCTTCACAAACGACGTAGGGCCGTCCCGCCAAATCCACCACGGCGTGAGCCAAAACCTCGTCCAGCGGTACGCACGCGTCACCGAAACGGCGGATACCGGCCTTGTCCCCCAATGCTTCGCGCAGAGCCTGACCCAACACGATGGCCGTATCCTCCACCGTGTGATGGACATCAATGTCGGTGTCTCCCGAGGCTTCAATGTCCAAATCAATCAGGGAGTGACGTGCCAAAGCGGTGAGCATGTGGTCATAGAACGGCACCGTGGTGTGAATGTTGGCCTGGCCGGTTCCGTCCAGGTTCACCCGCACCTTTACCCGTGATTCTGACGTTTCCCGCGTGACCTGCGCCACCCGGGGGGTCCGAGTTTCGTTCATTGCAATACCTCCTTAAGGGCGGAAAGAAACACCTCAGTTTCCTCCTCGGTGCCCACGCTGGCTCGCAGCCAGCCATCGGGGCCGACTACGCGAATCAACACGCCGCGGTCAAGCAAATCTTGCCAGACTTTTTGGCGGTCGCTGAACTTTCCAAAGAAAACAAAGTTCGTATCCGATTCTGCCACGCTCAACCCCATTTCTCGCAGGGTTTGCACCATCTGGTCGCGAGTGTGGCGCATTTTGTCCACCTGGGCTTGCAGCAAATCTGACTGGGACAGCGCTGCCAGAGCTGCCGCCTGAGTCAGAGCCGACAGGTGATAGGGCAATCGCACCAGCATGAGCTGGGAAATAATCTGGGGACGAGCCGCCAAGTACCCCAACCGCAATCCGGCCATCGCGAAAGCCTTGGACATAGTTCTGGACACCACCAGGTGCGGGTGCGCCGCCAACAGTTCCAAAGCGGAAGGCACCCCGTCACGGCGAAACTCGCCGTAGGCTTCGTCAATGACCACCAGGGTCGCGCTCCCGTGCGGCCCGCTGGTGCGAGTAAAACTCAGGATTTCAGCCACGTCCGCGGAGCTCAGGTGGGTTCCCGTGGGATTGTTGGGGGAAGCCAGCACCAGCAGCGCCGGGTGTGCGCGGTCTACGGCTTGCTTCAACGCAGCCACGTCCACGGAGAAATCCTCTCGCCGCGGCACGTCCAGCAACTCGGTCAAGGTGTTGCGGGCATATTCGGGATACATCGAGTACGTGGGCGAGGACGACAGCGCCGGATGTCCCGGTCCCCCAAAAGCGCTGAACAGATGATGCATGACCTCGTTAGATCCATTGGCGGCCCACAACCATTCGGGAGCCACCCGCACTCCCGATTCCCGATGCAAATAGTCGCTCAAGGCAAGGCGTAGAGCCGGAAAATCCCGGTCAGGATAACGATTCAGGCTGCCCGCCGCCTCGTGCACTGCCGCGGTAATCGCCTCGACCACCGGAGCCGGCACCGGATAGGGGTTTTCGTTCACATTAATGGCTACCGGCACCTGCAGCTGGGGCGCCCCGTAGGGTTCGAGCCCCGCCAAGTCCTCCCGCAAGGGCAGTTGCATGGAGTCATCGGGCGTGACGAGGGCGTCTGTTGCGCTCATCTACTTGCCTTCCCGACGTGCCAGCAAGGACGCCCCGTGGCCTTCCAGGTCCTCGGCATGGCTGAATACCACCAGGCGGTCCGTCAGCGCGTCCGCGGCCTGTTGGGTGTATTCAATCTGTTGCACGGACTTCAAGAAAGCCATCACGTTCAGGCCCGAAGCGTGGGAGGCCGTGCCTCCGGTGGGCAAGACGTGGTTGGAGCCTGCCAGGTAGTCCCCCAGCGGCACCGGGGTGTAGTCACCAACAAAGATTGCCCCCGCATTGTGAATTTTTGCTGCCACTTCGCGAGCATCAGCGGTTTGAATTTCGAGGTGCTCAGCTCCGTAAGCGTTCGCCACGGCAATGGATTGTTCGATATCCCGAGTGAGGATGGCGCCCGATTGCGGCCCGGATAGGGCGGTGGCGATACGTTCGTGGTGGTCACGTTGGGGAACTTGACGCTCCAATTCCGCTCTCACCTGGGTCACAAGTTCGGTTGAGTCAGTAATCAGTACCGAGGCGGCTGCCGGGTCGTGTTCGGCTTGGCTGATTAAATCCGCGGCGACAAATTTCGGCGTGGCGCTGCTATCAGCAATGATGGCAATCTCGGTGGTGCCGGCTTCCGCGTCGATACCGCAGACGCTGGACACCACGCGTTTCGCGGCCGCGACGTAGATATTGCCCGGACCGGTAACGACGTCCACAGGCTCCACCAAAACCTGACCATCGTCTGGCGTTTCGCCCTTTGCCCCGTAGGCAAACGCACCAATCGCTCCGGCCCCGCCCATGGCATAGACTTCGGTCACACCCAATAAGGCGCAGGTCGCCAGCACGGTGGGGTGTACCGAGCCGTCGAAAGCCCGCTGCGCCGGGGAGGCCAGAGCAATCTGGTCCACCCCCGCCACTTGTGCCGCCACCACGTTCATGATGACCGAGCTGGGATAGACCGCGAGCCCGCCCGGCACGTACAGACCCACGCGCCGCACCGGAATCCAGCGTTGCGTAACGGTGCCGCCGGGAATAATCTCGGTGACGACCGGGCGAGGCAGCTGCGCCTCGTGACCCTTCCGGTTATTGGCGATGGAAGTTTCAATCGCTTCGCGCAGCCCCGGATCCAGTTCCTGTAAAGCTCGCTCAATTTCAGCCGCCGGTACCCGCAACAGGCGGGGACGCACCTGGTCGAACTGCTCGGCTTGGTCGCGCAGGGCTTTCGCCCCTTCGCGGCGCACCTCCTCGATTAGGGGCGCCACCGCCTCCACCGCCCGCTCGACATTGAGGGCCGCCCGGGGAAGCCGCTCGCGCAGCACCGCGGCATCCACGTTTTCTTTTGAAAAATCCAATACGTTGAACACGGTATTTATCTTAACAGCTAACTGACCAGCCCCGAAAACCCCGCAAACCCGGTGCGTCAAGACGACCCGCCTGGTGAAAAAACCGTGAGGAACTACCGGGACCACCCGTAGCGCGAAACGGCTAGCTGCCGGTGTCGAACAGGGTGGCCTCCGGGGGATCTTGAGACTGGTCGGGATTCGGATCCAGTTCGGCCAGTTCAGCGGCCGCGGTGGATTCTAAGGGGTTAGTTCCCGGAGTGATAATCGAGTCATACCCCAGCATGGCGCGCAGCTCACCTAAGAAATCCGGACCGGCGTTCACCAGGCGTTCGGGACCCAAGTCCAGGACTTGCAGCTCCCCTTGCTCCAAAATATGCAGACGCACGGGAGCCTGGCCGGGGAAACGATCCAGCAGGGCCCCAAAGGCGCGCATATTTTCTGGGGTGCAGCGCTCGGCAGGCAGCAATAGATCCACTTCGTCCAAGTGATCCAGATGTAGCGATAATTTCGGCACGCTCAGGTCGCTGCCATAAATCGAAACGGATTCATCCTCGCGGCGCAGCCGTCCGCCGACCACCACGATATTGTCTTGGACCAGGTCAGCGGCAATGTTTTCGTAGGTTTTCGCAAAGAACAACACTTCCACAGAGCCGGTCATATCCTCGATTTTTGCAATCGCCCACTGCTGGCCGGAACGTTTGGAAATTTTTACGTTCACCGCTGTCACCAGACCGGCAATTTTGACCGGGGAATCATTGCTCTTGCCTTCGTCCGAGGTCAAATCCACGATATGATCCTCAGCCAGGCCTTCCAACACCCGTTTCATCCCCGAGAGCGGGTGGTCCGAAACATACATTCCCAACATCTCACGTTCAAACGCGAGCAGTTCGTTCTTGGGCCACTCCGGGAGATTGGGAATATCGATGCTGGCTGAACCCAGCAAATCATCCTCCGCCTCGGCCCCATCCATCTCTAAGGCGGCAAACAGGTCGAACTGTCCGTTAGACTCTTGACGTTTCGTGGACACCACCGCTTCCACTGCCTGTTCATGAATCGCGGTAAGCGCGCGGCGCGAAGCACCGAAAGCGTCAAATGCCCCGGCCTTAATGAGTGAACCTATGGTGCGTTTGTTACAGACTTCCGCCGGAACTTTTTTCAGAAAGTCGGAAAAGGACGTGTAGGCGCCTTTTTCCTGCCGCGCCTTGATGATTTCCGCCACCACGTTTTCTCCGACGTTGCGAATCGAGGCCAGTCCGAAACGAATGTCGTTTCCGTCAGGTGCAAAAGCTCCGTAGGACTGGTTCACGTCAGGAGGCAAAACCTTAATCCCCATGCGGCGCACCTCGTTCAGATACATTCCCAGCTTGTCTTTATCTGTCTGGGTGGTCAGCACGGCCGCCATATACTCAGTCGGGAAGTTCGCCTTAAGATAAGCGGTCCAGTAGGCAATTAGCCCGTAAGCCGCTGAGTGAGATTTGTTGAAGGCGTAGTCGGCGAAAGGTACCAGGATATCCCACAGGGTTTTGCAGCAATCCTCCGAGTAGTGGTTAGCAATCATCCCGTCGTGGAACTTCACGTACTGTTCGGCCAGGACGTCTTTCTTCTTTTTCCCCATGGCTTTACGCAAAATATCGGCCTGCCCCAGGGTAAAACCGGCGACCTTTTGGGCGATAGCCATGACCTGTTCCTGATAGATAATCAGGCCGTAGGTGTAGCCGAGGATATCTTTCAGCGGTTCCTCCAGCTCACGATGAATCGGCTCAATCTTTTGCAACCCGTTCTTGCGAAATGCGTAGTTCGTGTGGGAATTCGCCCCCATCGGTCCGGGACGATACAGCGCCACCAGAGCGGAAATATCATCGAACTCGGTGGGCCGCAGCTGCTTCAGCAAGGTGCGCATTCCCCCGCCATCGAGCTGGAACACCCCCAAAGTTTCGCCCGTGGACAGCATTTCGTAAGTCGCCTCATCGTCAACATCCAAACGCTCCAGGTCGGGTGGGGTTTTCCCGTTAATCTTAATGTTGTCCAGGGCATCGGAAATAATGGTGAGGTTCTTTAGCCCCAGGAAGTCCATCTTTAGCAGGCCCAGGTGCTCACAAGTTGGGTAGTCGAACTGGGTAATCATGGCTCCGTCTTGCGGGCGTTTCATCATGGGAATGACATCAGTCAAGGTTTCCCGCGACATGATGACCGCACAGGCGTGTACACCCCATTGGCGCACCATGCCCTCCACTCCGGCTGCCAAGTCAAAAATCTGGCGGTTAAACGGGTCTTCGGCCACGACTTTGCGGAATTCTTCGGCTTCTTTGTAGCGGGGATGCTGCGGATTGTACATACCTGACAGGGGTATATCTTTGCCCATGACCGCCGGTGGCATCGCCTTGGTGAGCTTTTCCCCTTTAGAGAAATCCGCACCCGAAATGCGCGCTGCGTCCTTAAGGGCTTGCTTTGATTTAATCGTGCCGTAGGTCACGACCTGGGACACTTTGTCCTTGCCGTATTTGCGGGTCACGTAGTCAATCACGTCCTGACGGCGGCGATCGTCGAAGTCCACGTCGATATCGGGCATGGATACCCGCTCGGGATTGAGGAAACGTTCAAACAACAGCCCGTGTTTGATGGGATCCAAATCTGTGATGCGCATGGCGTAGGCGACCATGGAGCCAGCACCGGAGCCGCGCCCCGGCCCGACGCGAATCCCGTTGTCTTTTGCCCACTGAATATAGTCCGAAACAATCAGGAAGTACGAGGGGAATCCCATTTGGATGATTATCTCGACCTCGTAGTCGGCGCGTTTGCGAACTTCCTCGGAGATACCGTTCGGGAACCGATACTGTAAGCCGCGTTCGACTTCCTTGATAAACCAAGACACCTCGTCCTCTCCGGATGGCACCGGGAACACCGGCATAAAAGTGCCCTCTTTCACATCCGGGAACTCGACGTTGCACTGCTCGGCAATCAACAGGGTGTTGTCTAGGGCCTCGGGGATTTCCGCAAACAGTTCGTGCATTTCCTCGCTGGGTCGCAGATAATAATCCGTGCCGTCAAAGCGGAACCGATCCGGGTTAGTCAGCCGATCCCCGGAGTTGATGCACAGCATCGCGTCTTGGATTTCCCGGTCTTCCTTGTTGACGTAGTGAGAGTCGTTGGTAGCGATGACAGGTGCGTTGATTTCCCGCGCTAAGCGCAGCAGGTCCTTACGCACGCGGTTTTCGATGGACAAACCGTGATCCATCAGCTCCACATAAAAATTGTCTTTGCCAAAGATGTCCTGTAGTTCCCCGGCGGCCTGCCGAGCCTCCTGGTACTGCCCCAACCGCAGCCGGGTCTGGACCTCCCCGGAGGGACAGCCTGCCGTGCCAATCAGCCCCTCGTGGTAGCGTTCCAACAGTTCCCGGTCAGCCCGCGGCCATTTGCCCATCTGTCCGTCCAGGGAGGCGTACGAGCCCAGCCGGAACAGATTGTGCATCCCCTCAGTGGTCCGGGACAGCAGCGTCATATGCGTATAGGCGCCGCGAGCGGACACGTCGTCACCGGCCTTTTGCTGTTCCAAAGTGCCCCACTGCACTCGAGTGGTGTCAAAGCGTGAAGTCCCCGGAGTGACATAGGCTTCCAAGCCGATAATGGGTTTAATCCCGGCCTCACGACATTCTTTATAAAACTCAAAAGCCCCGAACAGGTAACCGTGGTCGGTAATCGCCACGGCCTTTTGCTGGTTTTCTACCGCTTTGGCAACCAGCCGCTTAATCTTTGCTGCCCCATCCAAAATCGAGTAGTCGGTATGGACGTGGAGGTGAACAAAATCGGAACTTGGCATGGGTCAATCCTAGTCGTTTTTTCCGCGGCGAGCCCGCCAGGTCCCAGTCTCGCAGGTGGGGCCGCGAGTCGCGAATTTCGGCCTGACTATTGCCGTAAAAACTCTAAAGCCGCCGCTAAATCTGCAGGTAGCGGCGCCTGCACCGCGACCTCCAGACCGGTTCGCGGATGTTTGAACGCCAACCGACTGGCGTGCAGCCATTGCCGTTCCAGCCCCAGCCGGGCCGCCGTTTTCCGATCCGCTCCGTATTCCGTATCTCCCACCAGGGGGTGCCCAATAGCCGCGAGATGTACGCGAATCTGGTGGGTTCGCCCGGTCTCCAACTGAACTTTCAACAAGGTCGCCCCCCGCAGCTCCTCGATGACGTCGTAGTGCGTCACCGCGGGCTTGCCCCCGGACACGACCGCCATCTTAAACTCGCGCCCCGGCGCCCGTCCGATGGGGGCGTCAATGGTCCCTACCGGGGGTTTCACCTTTCCTGTGGCAAGGGCGGTGTAAATTTTTTCGACCCGATGGTAGCGAAACGCGTTCTTCAGTTTGCCGTAGGCCAGTTCCGATTTCGCAACCACCATCGCCCCCGACGTTCCTGCGTCCAGACGGTGCACAATGCCTTCGCGTTCCACCGGTCCGGACGTTGACACACGAATACCGGCGGCCCTAAGCGCCCCAACTACCGTGGGACCCTCCCAACCGGGGCCGGTATGGGCGGCGACCCCAGCCGGCTTATCCACCACGACCAAATCGTCATCGGCATATAGAATTCCTAAGTTCTCGACGCGAGTAACTTCCGGGACATAGCCGACAGGTTCGGGAATCTCTATTTCCAGCAGATTTCCCGGGGTCAGTTCATCGGATTTTTTGAGAGTTTCCCCGTCTTGTATGACCGCTCCGGATTCCAGCAGGGCTCCTGCTTTTGCTCGTGACAGCCCCAGCAGCCGTGACAGCCCCACGTCAGCGCGAAGTCCCGCGAGTCCTTCCGGTACCGGCAACAAACGACTCACGAATCTTTATCCTTTACGGAACAATCCGGATCTGCACCCGCCTCGGCGCACCTTGAGGCAGATTCAGGCTGCGGAGGGGCGAACAGCGGCACACCTCGAAGCAGCAAAACGAAAATCACCGCCACCCCGACAACTACGAAAATGTCAGCCACATTGCCGACAAACCACCCGAAGTAATCGATAAAGTCCACGACCTTTCCGGTACCCCAGGTCGGGCCTTGGAACCTGTCTACCAGGTTCGCCAGCCCCCCTCCGGCCACGACCGCCAAGACGTAAGCCCACGTCCGGCTGGGCGTCAGAAAGGACAACACGGTCAAAACAAACACCAGTATCAAGCTAAAGATGGTCACGACCAGGGTCTGGCCCTGGCCGATAGACAAAGCGGCGCCAGGGTTGTGCGTCAGGTGCAGGGTCACCCATGAGCCCAGCAGAGGCTGCGGCGCGGTATCGGCGGCCAGGAAGCGCAAGGCGAGGCGTTTCGTTATCTGATCGATGCCCCCCACCGCCGCCAGGATTAAAAGCACCGTCAGCCAGCGAGAGAATCGGTGAGAATCTCCCGTCGGCTGACGGTTAGAGATGGATTTGAACGACAACTTAGTTGGTCGGTGCGGAATCCGCCAAGTCTGAAAGAATGCCCTCCAGGAACGAACTCATCTTGGCACGATACTCAGATTCGAAAGTCTTAAGCTCTTCGATCTTGCGCTCCAACATACCGCGTTCCTGCTCCAACTGAGCCAGTACGCGGGAGTGCTCTTGCTCTGCATCGGCAATAATGCGGTCGGCTTCGACGCGAGCATTGGCAATGATTTCTTCGCTCTTCTTTTGACCGTCTTGCACGTATTCGTCGTGCAGACGCTGCGCCATATCCAGCATGGAAACTGCGGAAGTTGACGCCGGAACCTCCCCCGCACCCGGTGCGGGTTCCACCATAGCAGCCGGTTCGGGTGTCACCGGTTCGGCAACCGATTCCACCGCCGGAGCTTCTGGCGTAGTCGGCACTACGCCACTGGACAGCTCGGCAATCTTGCGGTTCGCTTCCTCCAGCTCGGCCCGGAGCGAGTCACGCTCTTTGGTCAGGGTATCGAGGGTATTCACCACCTCGTCCAAGAAATCGTCCACTTCATCCTGGTCATAGCCTTCGCGGAATTTCGTGGGCTGAAACTTCTTGTTGACGATGTCATCTGTGGTGAGCAACGCCATATTCGTCACCTCGTCCGTATCAGGGGGCTTGCGCCCCGACTTCCAAAACCTTTTGGGCATTCGCACGTTTTGTACAAAAGATATTGTTACACATTTTTTGTTACTTGTGTGAATACTGAGGTTTAAAACTTACTCCGAAAGGGGGAAATTTTACTAATCGCGGAGCGTGATGAAAACGAAAACGCGGCGGCTAAACCATAAAAGTCAGCCTGACCACCAACCATTGCAACAAGAACAGGAGTATAAAAAGCACTAAAAACCCCATGTCAAGGGCCAATCCGCCGATACGTAGCGGAGGTATCAAACGCCCAAAGAACCGTACCGGTGGATCCGTCAGGGCATAAATCAAGTTAGCAAACACCAAGATAATCCCCTGGGGGCGCCAATCCCTAGCCAAAAGCTGCACCCAGTCCAGAACTACCCGCAAGATCAGGATGAAAACATAGACGTTTATCGCGTAGTAAATCACTAGACCAATGAGTCGTAACATATCCACGTAGTCCATCCTACCTGACGCCAGCCGGCTAGACAGACCAAGGTTCCCCCACTGCTACACGCAACGGGGGAACCTCAGGATGGAAGGAGATTAGCAGTTACAAAGTCTGTAGTAAAGAAGACGACGGCTTCGGAGTCGCCTCGATAGTCTTAAGGTGCTGCGGGGACAGCAGGAACACCCGGGTACCGACTTCCTCGAAAGAACCACGCAGACCGTAAGTCAAGCCGGAAGCAAAGTCGACCATGCGCTGCGCTTCCTTGGCGGAAAGGTAGGCCAGATTGAGGATAACTGGCACGTTATCGCGCAGGTAGTCGCCAATTTCTTTGGCATCAGAATATGTGGTGGGCTTGGCCGTCTTAATCCGGTCAATCGTGCCAATCGGAGTCTCAGCCGGAGTTTCCGGGGTGTGATGAGAGGCAGTTTCCGATTCGGTGGAACCGGGAAATTCGCGAACCTCGCCCAAAGGAGTTTCATCTTCGATGAATTCCTCGTCGTCGTAATCGTCGATTTCGGGTTCCCGCAAGCCGACTTTCTCTAGAACGTTACGCAGCGCCAGACCCATAATTTCTCCCCTAGGTTTCAGTGTGAATTGGACAACTGGAATGAGATTACGTGATAACAGGTGTTTTAGTGGGGAATTGTTGCGGAGTGTCGCTAATCAGAGCGAAAATCGCGAAAGCCGCCCCGTCGATGACTGGAGGTCAACGACGGGAACGGTTTTCTTTTGGGAGATGCGAAGAAAGTTTCGGGTGAAACAGCCTCGCTATCTGGAGGCGGCGGACTTATTTTAAGAAGTCCGGGATGTCGAGTTCATCGTCCCCCGCGATGTCATCGAAAACCTGTTCCAAGCGCAGTGCCGGGGCGTGCTGTTCCCGCGAGGAATCCACGTAGTCCGGCACGCTCGCCGCATCGGGAGACACCGGCCGAATCCCGGAAGTAACAGCCAGCGGCTCGCGTTTCGCGTCAGGAATTCCGCTCAGCCCGGTGAGTTTGATTTCCGGTTGGTGCGGCTCAGGCTTGGGCTTCAACGTGCCCATTGCCTCGGTGCCGGCGGGAAACTTCGGAGCTTTCAGCTCGGGAACTTTCGCGGAGGATTCGTGGCGGTGTTGAGCCAGTCGGGCTTCGATTCCGTCGAGAATTTCTTCCTTTTCAGAAGCGGTTTCAGCAGGTGCCGGGGCAGGTTTCGCTGCCGCGGGAGCTTCCGCGCTCGACTGCGGTACCGTCCGCTTTTCGCTCGGTTCACTAGCCCGGGTCGCAGTGGCCGGCTTGGCGCTCGGAGCGGCCGGGGCGGGATGTGCCGCCGAGCGGGCGGCAGAGGCGGTCTGGGTGGCTCGGGCGGAGGATGTGTTCCCATCTTCGCGTTCGAAACCCGCAGCGATAACCGTGACTTTAATCTCATCGGCAAATTCTTCGTTCGGAGCGTAACCGATGATGACGTTAGCCTCCGGATCGGCCAGTTCGCGAACCATCTGGGCGGCGTCGTTCATCTCTTGCATCCCCACGTCCGTTCCACCTTGGAAGAAGATGAGGACTCGGTCGGCACCGTCCATAGAGCTTTCCAGCAACGGCGAAGAAATCGCCATCTCCACCGCAATGAGGGCTCGATCCGGGCCGGTGGCTGTCCCAATCCCCATCAGGGCGGTCTTGGCGTCTTTCAAGGTGGTGGTCACGTCTGCGAAGTCGACGTTGATGGTGCCGGGGATGGTGATGATTTCGGTAATGCCCTGCACGGAGGATTGCAGGACCTGGTCAGCGGCACGGAAAGCATCCAAAACTGAGAGATTTGTGTCCGTGGATTCCAACAGGCGCTGGTTAGGAATCACAATGAGGGCATCGACTTGTTCGCGCAGCGCTTCAATACCACGGTCGGCCTGCTGCTCGCGCCGGCGACCTTCAAATTGGAAGGGCCGGGTGACCACGCCGATAGTCAAAGCGCCAAGCTCGCGGGCGATACCGGCCACAATCGGAGCCCCACCAGTACCGGTGCCACCGCCTTCTCCAGCAGTCACAAAGACCATATTGGAATCGCGCAGAACCTCGCGAATATCATCCTCGTGAGCGGTCGCGGCCGCCTTGCCCACTTCCGGATCGGCTCCTGCGCCCAAACCGTGGGTAGACTCCCTACCAATCTCCAGTTTGACATCCGCATCCGACATCAACAGCGCTTGCGCATCGGTGTTAATCGCGATGAACTCGACACCGCGCAGATTCGACTCAATCATCCGGTTTACCGCGTTGACACCGCCACCTCCGACGCCTACGACACGGATGACTGCCAGTGGTGCTGGTTCCATCATGATTTTCCCCTTCCAACCTTAACCTTGAACTTAAGGGTTAAAGTAATGTCGGTTTTTTGACGCCAAAAATTTAGTGAGTGTTGCGTAATTTACTGGGATTCGCCTCGGCGTGTTTTGGAATTGCTCGGATTTCTGACGCGGTTTAAATCCCGACGGCCGCGCTGTTAGACTGCAAAAGACAAAAGTAATTTTTCACTATCTAAAGGAAAGACAATGGTTTTGAAAAAAATTGTCAGCTTGGCGGCAGGTCTCGCCGTGGCTTTTTCTTTGACTGCTTGCGGCGGAGCCTCTTCGCAAAACGCAGGCGCCGCAGGGGACAACTCCACGAAGAGTGCCGGCGACAAGTTCGTGGTCGGCTTTGACGCGAACTTCCCGCCTTACGGTTACAAGGATGAAAAGACTGGGGAATACACAGGTTTCGACTTGGATTTGGCCGCTGAGGTGGCGAAGCGCAACAAATGGACCCTGGAAAAGAAACCCATCGACTGGGACTCCAAAGATATGCAGCTCGATTCGGGGTCGGTGGATTGCTTGTGGAACGGTTTCACCATGAACGGCCGCGAGGACAAGTACACCTGGTCAAAACCTTATGTAGATAACTCCATTGTTTTTGTGACCCGCAGCGCCGACAACCTGAAAGACGCCGCGGCTCTGGCGGGCAAAACCGTCATAGTGCAGGCTGATTCTTCCGGCTTGGCAGCCCTAGAGGACGAAGCCAACAAGGATTTGCTTGCCTCATTCAAAACCCTCAGCAAAGTTCCCGACTACAACAATGCGTTCATGAGTTTGGAAGCGGGGGCTGCTGACGCGGTTGCCGTGGACATCGGTGTCGCCAACTACCAGCTGGAGACGCGCAAAAAGGGACTGTTCACCATCATGGAAAAGCCGGTGCAGACCGAACAGTACGGTGTGGGCTTCAAACTCGGCAACGAAGCCCTGCGTGACCAGGTGCAAACCACCCTCGATGAGATGATTGCGGACGGCAAGTTCATGGAACTCGCCAAGAAATACGGCTTGGAAAACGCCGTCATCACCAAGTAAACGTAGCCAAAGTTGAGTTTTCGGTGTCGCTTTCAGCGCGGGACAGCACTAAGCGGCACCGAAAACTCCTCAGTTTAAGAATGCAACATGAACGAGTGGACTTTCCTTCCTGAACTGGCCCTGGGCTTTGGCCGCACCGTGATTTTGTTCGCACTGACGCTGGTCATTTCCCTCCCCCTGGGACTACTGGTGTACGCCGGGCGGGTAGCTCCCTTTAAACCCCTGAACTGGGTAGTCCAGTTCTATATCTCGATTATGCGCGGGACTCCCCTGATGCTGCAGCTCATGGTCGTGTATTTTGGGCCGTATTACCTGTTCAAAGTGCCTATCAGTGCGTCTTACAATTTCTGGGCTGCCATCATTGCTTTTTCTATCAACTACGCCGCCTATTTCGCCGAAATCTATCGCGGCGGTTTCCAAGCTATCCCCCAGGGACAAACTGAAGCGGCGTTTGTTCTGGGCTATTCCCAGCAGCGCACTTTCTATACCATCAAGCTGCCCCAGATGTTTCGTACGGTGCTGCCTTCCATCACTAACGAAGTCATCACCCTGGTCAAGGACACGTCCCTAGCCCAGGTTATTTCTTTCTTGGAAATGTTTTCCATCGCCAGGGAATATGCCTCCACCACCGCTTCGATGGCGCCTTTCGTCGCTGCCGGCATTTTCTATTACGTCTTTAACATGGTGGTGGCCATGACCATGAGTAAGTTGGAAAAACGCGTCAGCAAGTACCAGATCTAAAACTGTTACCAGCAAAGCAGGGAATCATGAGCACCGCACTATTCATCAAAGATATGTTCAAGAGTTTCGGCGACCTCGACGTCTTGAAAGGGGTCTGCGTACAGGTCGAGCAGGGCGAGGTCCTGGCGATTCTGGGTCCTTCCGGTTCGGGGAAGTCCACCTTGCTGCGCTGCGCCACTTTCCTGGACCGTATGGATTCCGGGAGCATCGAATACTTCGGGGAAACCGCTCTAACCATGAAAAACGGTGAAAAGACCTCGAGCGGTGACGAAAAACGATTTCGGCATGACTACGGACTCGTGTTCCAGAACTTCAACCTGTTCCCCCACTGGAACGTCATGCGCAACCTCACCGATGCCCCGATTAAAGTGCAGCATCGCCACCCGGCCGAAGTCCGCGCCGAAGCCCAACAGCTCCTGGAACGCATGAACCTGGCAGACAAAGGCAATGCCTACCCTTCCGAGCTGAGCGGGGGGCAAAAGCAGCGGGTAGCCATCGCCCGGGCACTCGCGTTGAAACCGCGGATGCTGTATTTTGACGAGCCAACTTCCGCGCTGGACCCCGAGCTGACCGGCGAAATCCTGGCCATTATCCGCTCTCTGGCCGACGAACGCATGACGATGGTTATCGTCACTCACGAGATGGAGTTCGCCGCCCAAGTCGCTGATCGTGCCGTTTTCATGGACGGCGGCACCGTGCTGGAAGAAGGCCCCGCGGAACAGCTCATTCACCACCCCACTCAGGAGCGCACTCGCCAGTTCCTGCACAAGCTGCAGGGCCAACAGCCGCGCTAACGCCGCTTTTGGGAGGGCCGCGGTAAAGCTAGGCAGATTGCGTTTCCGAGTTGGATTCGGCTGCCGATGATTCCGCGGCACTGGCGGAGTCGTGAGACATCTGCATCCGCGCTAGGGACGTGAGCATCCGAATCTCGGGATCGAGACGCCGCACGGAAGGGAAGTTCGTCTGTTCCAGCCCTCCCAGCAGCAACAAAGCATCAAACCCTTGGTCGCATTCCAACAGTGCCCGCGCCCGCAGCAGCCGAGCCATAAACCGCGCGTCCCCCTCATTGCCTTGCAACAACAGACCGTCAGGGAGGGGATGCGAATCCAGCAGACCCAAAGACGACGACACCTCAACATTGCCGTTGCGCTCGTCATAGCGAGCCGCCAGGGACGCGGCTGCCTGCCCCAGCAAATCGCGAGCCTGCGCCACACTCGGGTGTACCAGAGCCGGAATCTCGTGGAAACGTGAGGCCGGAGCCAGAGATACTTTCAAGGAATAATTCCCGTATCCCGCCCAGTCCAAAGCCTCCAGCGACCCGACGATAGCGCGCAGACCGACCAACAAATCCCACGGGTCGTGAGCCTGGCGAATGAGACCCAGGTGCCGTTCCAGCAACAGCAACAGGCGTGGCCACATTCCCGCCACCGCTAGGAACCGGAAGTGCTCACAAATCTCAGACAGTCGAGATTCCTCACGATCATATTCATAAGCCACCAAGTGCGCTTCCCAGGCGACTTGCCAAGCATCGGTAGCGACCAGCCCGGGCAGCATCACCCGCAGCAGCCGTGCCTTTTGCGGGCCGGGAACCTCGTGAGTCAACATCCGCCATGATACCTGTAACGCCTGTTCCGGGTGGCGATCCCAGGCCAGTTCCACCTGAGAAATATCGACCGCGCGTCCCAGCGCCGGATGATCCGCGGGAGTAATTCGGTCGATGGCACGGTCCAAGAAGTATCGGTCACTAGCGGGGTTTCCCAAGGCTTCGCGCATCCGGTAGCGCAGGTAGTCTCCGGCGGCCGGCGAGGGTCCGAGGCTGACTTGCAGAGCTTGCAGACCGGCCAATAAATGATTCAGCAGCGACAGGGGAACATCGGGGTGGGTACAGGCGCTTTCGATGACCTCGGGATAGTACCGGGAGAGCTGCTCCAGCTGACGGGAGTCGTAGAGTTCCGGGCGATGCAGCAAGCGCGTCAAAGTGGAGGAAAATGCTTCCAGCGCCTTGCCGGGATTGCGTCCTTCCAGATAGCAGCCAATTAGCTCCAGTTCGGCCCCGGCCAACAAGTCGTCGTAACCCGCGTCACGAGCCGCACTGACCACGTCTAAGGTCGCTTTTGTGCGCGGCAGTCCGGGGGGAATCGAAGCCGCATTCATCAACTGCGTGGCCAACACCGCCGCGCTGTAGGGGGCGGAATCATCCGGCGCGGAGTCGAAGGAGTAAGCATCATCTGAAAACGTTATGCTCAACAGACTCCCCCTTATACCTATCCCGGTTAAACTCACCATACCGGGGCTCGCCGCCCGGGCACGTGTGACACACCGGGAAACCGGACTGGGGAAACTCGTGAATATGCAAGAATGGGTGCTGATGAGCATTTTTGAGTCCGACGGTTTCGTTCCGGGAGTGGATCCAGAGATTCTCGCCACGCAGATTGGCGATGATCTGGAAACTGCCCTGGGTGACCCCTTGAGTCCAGAGCGCCTGCACCGCCTGGAGGAACTGGCGTCTTTGGCTAACAAACACGGCCTAGACGAAACGGAAATCACCGTTCGCTTGGAACTCGTGTGGGATGCCCTCGAGTCCGGCGACACCGAATATGCTTTGGCCACTCTGTCGTGGGTGCTCCAGCAGGTCGCGCACGGTCAGATGGTTCCCACCAAGACTCAAAACCAGGTTATCGCCCAACAGCTGCTCCAAATCCCCACCCTGGCGGCCCGGCACCCCGGCGTGAGTGCGAAACTCATCGAACACCTGACCTTCTGGATGGAATATTTCACGGCAGAAGCGGGCATTTCCTTGCGTTCCCGCTGGATTACCCGCCACCAGGTGGAGCTGGGGCGAGGCCACCGTGAAGCCGCCCGCGAAGCCCTCGAAATCATTTCTGCCCTCGAGGAGATACCCCGCGAGGTTCGCGACGAGGCGGACTGTCCCCTGCATCATTACCGTTCCCGCATCGCCTGGGCCGTTAACTCCTCGGAGTTTGCCCAAGCGCTTTCTCTGTACCGAGACGCTTTGGAACGTAGCGCCGAGGCGGACTGGCAGTGCATTCAACCGGATGACCTCAACCCCCTCCTGATGCTGCCGCTGTCTTGGGCAGGCGAAGGTGACGCGGCGTGGCGCGCCCACGAACGCTCTTACCGTCACCAAACTGAAACTTCCCAATACCTCGGAGACATTGCCTCCCACCTGCGTTTTTGTGCGGCCACTTGGAATATCCCCGAGGGCTTGGAACTGCTGGAAACTCACGCGCAGTGGTTCTCTAACCCCGAGGACCCTTGGGATTTGCTGGTGGCGACCCGTTCGGCGGCAGCTTTCCTGTCCCGAGCCGTGGGGGCTTTCATCGGGACGGGCACAAAAGTGCCGCCCCTCGGCTTTGCAATCAACGGGTCGAATCGTTGGCTTCCGTTCGAGAGCCTCAGTCCGGCCGATACTTTGGCGCTGGCACAAGCCCGGCTCGAGTCGGTTGCCATGAAACTTGCTCTGGCTTTTGACTCCCGTAACGCTAACAACACCATGTCCACGCGGGTCATCCAGAGCCTGCACGAAGCCCCGCTGTGTTCTTTCGCTTCGGTAAAAGACCTTTTGAGCGCCCGTTTCGGGGTGAAAAATCTGTTGGCCGAACAGGGTTTGAGCGAAACCAGTCCGGAATGGGTGCTGCCTGACCTAAACGACCCATCCTGGCTGCGACAACCCGTTCCCGAGTTTCAACTGCTGGACGTTCAACAGGTTGCCGAGGTTGAGAAACAGTTGCGAACTTTCGAGGACTCGGTCGATTTCTCGGCGCTTCCGGCCGCGATTTCTGCCGATAAGGAACGCTTGGTACTGGGGGCAAACCGGGTGACGTTCCTGGCCGCGGCCGGAAAATGGAACGAGGTTATCGATACGGGCGAACTGTTGCTGGAAATCGGGGAGAGACTCGACGATCACCGCCAGTCGCTGCGTTTAGCGTGTTACCTGGTGCAAGCCTATTGGCAGTTAGACGATTTGGGCGCGGCACGCAACTGGCTGGTGCGAGCTGACGAGTTCGTGGATGCTACTATTTCGGGCAAACCTCGCGCGCTTTTGGACGATTTGTCTCTGTTGGCGGGATAAACTTTCCTCATGCAGCGTTTCATTCTTCCTCCCGTTCCAGATTCTCTGGATGAGCTGTGTGAAGCGTACACGGATGCCACCGGCTCTTATGCGTGGCGTCTCGCTGACCGAATGCTGCAAGCTTTTCCCAACGCTCCATTGAGTGCGGTGGCTCCCCACCACGCCACTTCTTTCCTGCGGCTCCGGGCCACCATTTTGGACGCTTTGGGAGACGTCAGCGCCTGCCGCGCTATCTTTAAGTTCGCCGCCACCCAAGCTGCAGGGGCGGGCGATATTGTGTCTCAAGCGGCGGCCCTCGCGCAGCTGCACGTGGACCGGTCTTTCCGTCTCGATGACGACACCGAACACGGTTCGCCTTACGTGGGGGCGATTCGTCAGGATTTGCGTGACATCGTGGATCTGCTGTTGGATAATCCCACTGCTATGGCGCAAAACCCGGATTTGACCACCGCTACCCTCGCCCACCTGGTTCACGGTTTCGCCCTCATCGGTGCCAACGCCGATGGCCGGGAAACTCTGGATCAAGCTCGGGTCATCTGTCCCGAAAAAGAATCCCTCAAAGCCCGTTTGGACCTGGCTGACGCCGTGCTGTTGGCCTGCAGCGGGCAGATTGATGAGGCCTTGGAGTTCGGCGAGCTTATCTTAGGGCGTGATTCTGAGGATCCCCTGGCTCTGCAAGTCGAGGTGCGGGAGTTCCTGGGGACCTGGTATCGAGCCATCGGCCGTCACGTGGACGCGGCTAACCACCTCAGAATTGTCACTGACCTGTGCCGCGACTATGACCTGCCTTACATGGCAGTGGTTGCGGCGATGGAACAGATTTCTTCCCTAGTGGAACTGAACAAACCGGAAATCGTGGTTGACTTGGCTTCGTGGGCTCTGGACGTAGCCCACGATATCGGCATCAACAACGAGGTGGTGCGGACCTTGGACATCGTCTTGGTGCAGGGCTTGGCCGGTTTGGGGCGTCATATCCAGGCGGTCAACTGTGCCGAAATCGCCGGCACTCGAGCGCGGGAGCACGGGGATGTGGATACCGCCATTGTGCTTTATGAGATGGGAGCGAAATCCGCCAGAATCAGCGGGGACCAAGCTCGCGCCGCGAACCTCTACGGGTTTTGCGCCGAGCTGACCGGTGGCGAAATATCGTTGCAAGCCCGCTTCCTCCGCAAAGAGTCCGCAGCTATTCTGGCCACCGTCGGACTGAAACCTCCCCGCGAAAAGCTCCCCGAGGAACCTTGTGCAGTCCCCCCCGCGACAGACACCCCCGTCGCGAAACTGGAAGCTGAAACCCTGAAACACTTAGAGATGGCTCCGGACACTAATTCCATCGAAGTGCGTACCGCGCTATCCTTAGCGAAAGATCTGATGGATGAGGCTCTCTCGCTGCTGATGTCCACCCCGGAGGGGGAACGTGGCCTCGCTGCCCCGGAACTCGCCAAGTGGAATGAGCTGCGCACTTGGATGGCCGGGGTCGAGGATGGCACCCAGCCGTCGGTCATGTCTGACGAAAGCACGCAGCTGTCGTCAGATTTGCCCCAGGAGGACGATGCGTAATGGTCAATCGGATGGACTCCACGCTGCTGCTGCCGGATTTGGCCAGCCAGTACGCCACCGCGTCCCATTCCGTCAGTTTGCGCCTACTCGCCTACGCTCTGCAGTCTTTCCCCCTAGCCGAACCTTTCGCCCCCAGCCCCAATCGCAGCGAGACAGAAAATCTGAATATTTTGCGTCTTTGGGCCGACATGCTGGTGGCCCGCGGTGAAAACGGCGCGGCGGCCTCCACCTGGAAGCAAGTCGCGGTGTGGTGCCACCACCTAGACGACTTGCAGGGCGCCACCTATGCCCTGGTGCAAGCCCATGCCCTGCTGTTGCCTCAGATTCCCCCGGTGGAAGCTTCCGAGACCGCGGCGCAACTGATTAAATTCCTCACCAGGGTGCCTGATTCGCTGGAAAAATCTGAATCGATGATTGTTTTGGCTGCCAGCCTGCTGGAACTGGGGGATTTGCGAGCCGCCCAAATCCTTCGCGGCGAAGCAGCCGGCAGCTCGGCTCACATTCGCCTGGATTCCGCGCTGTTACAAGCAAAAATCTTCCTGGCTCAGGGACACGAGGAACAGGCGCAGTTTTTCCTTGACGATTTGGAAAGCAACCTGGGGATATTTTCCGATGTGCAAGGCGCGCGCATGACCATCGGAATGTTTCGCCTGAGCCTAGACCAGGACAGCGGAAACCTCGCTGCGGCACTGGAGCGGGTGAAAAAACTATACCAGCAGGCCAAATCGGAGGGTCTGTTGCTCCAACGAGCCCTGCTGAGCGCCACTCGCACCGAGCTCAGCGCCGAAATGCACCTGGACCAGGACGTCATCGCCTACGGCATCGAGACCCTCCAACTCTTTGACCAGCTGAATCTGGGAGAAACCCGCCGCATCGGCATCAAAGCGATACTGGCTCGTTCGCTAGCGCGAATGGGACGCGCCAAGAAGGGCATCGAATACGCCGAGGAAGTGTCGGCTTGGGCGCAAAGCCACAATCAACTGGAACTGGAGCAAGAATTTACGGTCATCGCCGCGGACTTGGCGGCGCGCGACCTGCAGGGTATCCGCGCCGCCGGGCTCTATGGCTGCGCCGCGGATTTGTACAGCGAACAACCGCTCTTGCGAGCCCGCTACCTGCGAAAATGCGCGGTGCAACTGGTTTATTCCGCCGGGTCGGATCGGGAAACCACTATCAATTGGGCGCTTTCGCTGCTGCGCGAAGCCGGGGATTTGCTCCACGGCATGGAACGCAACGGCGAAGTCGCCGCGGAACTCTCCGCCTGGGAATTCGACCGCCTGTGGATACGCACCCGGAAATAGCCCCCCGCCCCGCAAGCCAATGACAGGTGTGGTTTGTGCCCCCGGAAAGATGGCTACCACCTTTGTTTGACACAAACCGTAATATATGATAGGCTAAGATTGCGGTGTGTTGAAAGGTGGTTCAATGATGAAAGCAAATTTGGTTATTCAACGAATTGTTGCCCTATTTCTCAGCCTCGTCGTCGTGGCTCACTCCGGGTTTGCGCTGTGGCAGTTGTACCTGAGCGGCAAAACATTTTACCCCTCTGAACACACCACTATTTACTATCCGTCAATACCTCTTCCCTTCCAGCTAGCCGTGCTAGTCCCGGCGCTGGCTTCGTTTGGGTTCGTAGCGGCTTCCATGAAGCACAGTTTTTCTGTAGGGTGGCTCCTCCCCGCGCTGGTCCTTTCCACGCTTTGCCTTGTGGTGACCGGAATCGTGGGGCTGATTATGGCCATGCTGACCCTCATCACCGCCGCAGCATATTTTTCAGCGCGTTCATTTTTACGTACGCCAGAAATAAATAATTACTAACCGTTCGCTCCGAGTTTCATATATCTTACAGTGATATTTGAGAGGATTATAACATGAAAATCCGTTCCGTAATACATTTTGCTTTTCTGTCCAGCCTTGTCTGCATTTTCGTTTTATCAGGATGCGCTTCACATCAAGCCACAGATCAAGAAGATTCCGATTCCGATAAAGTTCATTCAAGTCACGCAGCTACAAATGATGGCATGATGCCACTCGAAGAAGTTCTCCGCGATGCGAAAAAATCTCCAGATTTAATATCTATTCTTAACAGCAGTTCTTTTAACGGAGATAAACACATTAATTTAAAGGAAATTTCGGATACAAATTCAAAGATACAACTGATTTTTGTCTGTAAACAGGAGTCAACTAGTTCTGCATCAATTTGGTTAAGGCGAAATAATGCAATGAGAAGACTTATAGAACTAGGAGAGTGTAACTCCCCAAAAAGCATTAGCGTAGTAGGACTCGCCGTCTCAGATTTTCCGGAACCTGAGCAAGCAATCATCATTGCTAATGATGACACACAATTTAATATGGTAATTACCAATTCTCAACAGGAGATACAGCCATGAAATTACTTCGTTATTCTTTAGGCTTTTTAGCCGCATTTTTATTATCCATTACACCACTCGCCCAGGCGACCTCATTCAATCAGGATTCAGATAGTTCTATCCCGATAACGACTCATTTAGCTAGAGCTTGTCCTGAAATCGGACATCACGGTAAAGTGAGTAACGTATATGCCGTATTCATGCCAGGGACTGTCCCAAAGTCATGGTTAGATCCTGGGGCCTCATATAGCTATGAAAGCGGAAGAAGTACAACTGTTACGGGTACCGTGAGCGGTGGTGTAGATGCTACATTCTGGGGAGTAGTTCACGCTTCGATTAACGCATCACTGGCCAAATCAAATACTGCCACTGTCACGCAAACTTGGACCTGGACAAACAACACAAACAGTACACAGTGGGTTCAGCTTGGCGCCAGAGGGTACACCTTTGATTACGAGTCCTATGATGTAGTTGCTCCATGCAACATCGTAAATGTGAAAAAAATGCCGCACAATACCTTGCCCACAAATGAAACCTGGATTAAGCACTCGTAATAATACGGCTTAACAGGACGTAACAACAGCGTGGGGCTGGTTGGATTGCCAACCAGCCCCACAACTTCGTCAGCTCCCTAGCCGTTATTCTTCAATGCGTTGAGCCGCGCTGCCACTTCCGCGTCTGCCGCGGACACATCCAGGGCGGCGAACTGTTCCTCCAGGGATTCACCCTCTCCCGCCAGCTCGGCCTGACCGGCCGCCATAGCCTCGGCCCGGCGGACCTTTTCCTCAAAACGCCCCAGCTCGGAAGTCGGATCCATAATGTTAATCTTGGACACGGCCTGCTGCACCTGGGTTTGCGTGGCCGCGGTCTTAGAGCGAGCCACCAACGAGTCCCGCTTCGACTTCAACTCCTCCAGCTGCATCTTCATCGTATTCAGCCCGGACTTGAGCTTATCCACCGTGGCGGTCTGGGAAGCAATAATCGGAGCCGCTTCCTCGACCTCCTTTTCAAAGCTAATCTGTTTCGTGATGGCAACCTTCGCCAGGTTGTCCATCTTGTCAGCTTCGGCCGCGTTCCCGGCAGCTCGCAGTTCATCGGCTTTTTGGGAAGCCGCCGCGGCTTTCGCCCCCCACTCGGTGGCGGCCTGCTGATCCTCATCGCGGTCGCGTTCCGCTAAACGCAGATTCCCAATCGTTTGCGCCACCGCCTGTTCAGCCTCCGCGATTTCATTGGTGTAATCACGTACCAGCTGGTCAAGCAGCTTTTCGGGGTCTTCTGCCTTGTCGAGCAGCGCGTTGATATTAGCCTTGGTAATTTGGGCAATACGCCCCAAAATAGATTGCTTTTCAGCCATTTTCTGTCCTTCCAGTCGAGCGGCTTGTGCGTTTTAACGCTATCGCACCTACCGCCATCACCACTCACCCTTTGGGGTGATTTTTCGTCCCGAAAATCGTTCGCCAGACGGATTTTTGGTGGTTGTATCTCACGTCACAAGGTCGGGTGGGCGGGTTTTCGGTTCTGGCGGTTTTCCGACTAAACTCTTGGGGTGATTACTGCCACCGACCTCACCTTGCGGATTGCGGACCGTGTCCTCATGGAACACGCTTCCTTCCAGGTCAACAAGGGTATGCGGGTCGGCTTGGTAGGACGCAACGGCGCCGGCAAAACCACCCTGATGAGACTGCTGAGTGGTACCGGACTGCCCGACGCGATTCAGGTTGAGGGAACCGTGTCCCGGTCGACGACCCCGGGTTATCTTCCCCAAGATCCTCGGGAAGTCGATCCTGACCAGATAGTGCGCGACCACATCTTGAGCGTGCGCGGACTCGATGTCATCGAAACCAGAATCCGCAAGGCGGAGGAGGCGATGAGCCGTGAAACGGGCGAAAAACAGCAAAAGGCCATGGAAAAATATGTGCGCCTGGATCAGGAGTTTCATATGTCCGGCGGCTACGCGGCAGCTTCCGAGGCCGCGCAAATCGCCGCTAACTTGGGGATTTCCAACGAAACGTTACGCCAGTCTTTGGGGACGCTCTCCGGGGGGCAACGCCGTCGGGTCGAACTGGCGCGCGTGCTGTTTTCCGGGGCGGACACCCTGCTGCTGGACGAGCCCACCAACCACTTAGACCACGATTCAATAGTGTGGCTGCGCAGTTACCTGCGTTCGTTTCCCGGCGGGGTCCTGATTATCTCGCACAACGTGAAACTTTTGGACGAAACCCTGAATCAGGTTCTGTACCTCGATGCCATGCGCGGCGCGTTGGACGTGTACCACATGGGCTGGAAAGCCTATTTGCAAGCCCGCGCGGACGACGAGGCGCGGCGGAAACGGGAACGGGCGGTAGCGGAAAAGAAAGCTGCGGCCCTGCAAGCCCAAGGTGAGCGTCTGCACGCGAAAGCCACCAAGGCCGTGGCGGCCCAACAGATGCTGCGCCGCGCGGCGCAGCTGCTGGAAAATACCCAGGCGGAAGGCCCGAAAGAAAAAGTCGCCAAACTCGATTTCCCGCAGCCCCAGCCTTGTGGGAAAGTTCCCCTAGCTGCTGAGGGGATTTCCAAAACCTACGGTTCCCTGGAAGTCTTCACCGACCTGACGCTGGCTATCGACCGCGGCTCAAAAGTGGTGGTGTTAGGGTTCAACGGTGCGGGGAAAACGACCATGTTACGTATCTTGGCTGGCTTGGAGACCAGCGACACTGGGCGGGTGGTGCCCGGTCACGGCCTGAAGCTCGGCTATTACGCCCAGGAACACGAGACCCTGGACGATTCCCTGTCCGTGGTTGAGAATCTGCGCCAGGCCGCTCCGGAACTTGACGACACCCAGGTGCGTTCCCTGCTGGGACAGTTCCTGTTCTCCGGGGCGGATGCCGACAAACCCACCGCGGTGCTGTCCGGTGGCGAAAAGACGCGCCTGGCTTTGGCGACGTTGGTGGTGAGCGGGGCGAACGTGCTGCTGCTGGACGAACCGACCAATAACCTGGACCCCGCCTCACGGGAGGAAATTCTGAACTCCTTGGCCACTTATGAGGGCGCGGTTATCCTGGTCACCCACGATCCGGGCGCGGTGAAGGCGCTGGATCCGCAACGGGTCCTGCTGCTGCCCGATGGCGATGAGGACCTGTGGGACGAAACTTATCTGGAACTCGTTGAGGTGGATTGAGCCGTGGTCTCTCAACGCCGCACGAAACGGTAAACTGTTTGAGACAACTTAGAGAGGAAAACTGATGCGTTACCAAAAGACAGTCGCCAGCGTCCTGGGGGCGGCGCTGCTTGTCGCGGCGTTGAGCGGATGTGCCGGCACGAAACAGACTCTGGACAACCCCGACAGTGCTTACCTCAAGCAAAAAGATTCCCTTCCGACGATGGTGAAACAGTTTTCCGGCCCGAACCTAGCCATTATTTTGGGTGGACTAAAGATTAAGGGCGACAGCCTGAAAGTCTATGACGAAGAAACCACCGCTTCGATGCGCTCCGCGGATCATCAAGCGTTGGATTTGCTGCGGGAGACCACGTTCAAACCCGAGACGTGCCAGCAAAAACTCATGGACTCTTATACCGACAAACCGGAAATCCCCGCGGCTTTTTCCCAAGCCAACCTCAACAATCACGCTACGGTAGTGCGGTCTCAACTGCGGGCCTACCCGTCCG